>PJTQ01000101.1_pt1 | contig 143499 bp, 136 predicted proteins | sample 1512231 | NCBI WGS metagenome assembly PJTQ01 (sample SAMN08177688, study PRJNA422409) | Soil metagenome, whole genome shotgun sequencing project. | isolation source: Soil (3) enriched on wood chips | place: USA: Madison | collected 2015-01-15 | reverse complement strand
GTTGCCGAGCCCGGTCGCGATGTGCGTCTTCCCGACACCGGGTGGGCCGATGAGGAGCACGTTTGTGGCGGTGTCGATGTAGCGGCAGGTGCCGAGCTCGGCGAGCAGGGACCGGTCGATGCCTCTTCCAAGAACAAGAGTCTGGGTGCTTCGATTCTGCGAATCTAGCCCAGTCCGTTCTTCTGTGAGGGCGGTAACGGAGCAACGAGCCACAGAAAGTTTGAGCGTGAACAAATGCTCCGCAATCAGTTCTCTACACTCGGTGTGACATCTGCACGGTGACGTAGCGGCTGTCGGGCCGCGCGGAAACGTGTCACACTCCGGTAAGCGCGCAGGGCACGTAGTGCGGAGAGGATCGCGACAAGATCTACGATTTCTTGGAGCAGCGCGCCTGCTACCGCCGGGAGGTACCCGAACGCTGCCACCAGCATGAGCCCGACCGAGATGATGATGCCCATCCAGATTGACTGCAGTGCGATCTTCACCGTCTTGTGCGATACCTGCACCACATCAGCCACGCGCGACACGTCGTCGGAGGTGATCACGGCGGATGCTGACTCGCTTGCCGCGGTTGCCCCGCGGCCTGCCATCGCGATCCCGACATCGGCAGCAGCAAGCACCGGAGCGTCATTGATGCCATCGCCCACCATCATCACGGGCCGAGGCCGCAATGCAACCACGATGTCCACCTTGCTCTGTGGTGTTGTTTCGGCGTGCACCGTGGTGATGCCTGCATCGGCGGCGATTGATTCCGCAGTCGGAGCGACGTCGCCGGTCACCATCACGATCCGTTCCACGCCGGCTTCGCGGAGGCGGACGATCGTCTCGGCAGCGTGGGAGCGAAGCGGGTCGGAGAGCACGATGACACCGGCGAAATCACTGTCAACCGACACATACACCGCCGTTTCCCCAGCCGAGAGCGGAGTGCGCTCGAACACACCAGCGACTTCTTCGATGAATGCCGGTTTCCCAACCCGCACCACGCTGCCGTCGGCGAGCGTCGCCTGCACACCGTTCGTAGCGATCTCCTCAGCGGCCGTTACCTGGGGCAACTGCAGCTGCCTTTCCACGGCGTGGGCGACGATCGGCCCGGCGAATACGTGCACCGAATACTGTTCGGCAGCAGCGGCGAGCCGGAGTGTCTCATCTGCAGAGCGGGCGATCGGGCGGATCTCGACCACATCTGGTCTGCCCTGCGTGAGGGTTCCGGTCTTATCAAATGCAGCCGAACGCACACGGGCAAGCACCTCTAACGTGCCACCGTCTTTAATGATCACGTTCAACTTTGCCGCGGAACTCATACCGCCCATGAACGCTACCGGTGCGGCGATCAACAACGGGCACGGGGTGGCCACGACGAGCACCTCCGCGAATCGCACCGGATCTCCGCTGAGGTACCAGGCGAGACCCGCGATGAGCAACGACACGATTGTGAAGGGCACCGCATAGCGGTCGGCGAGCCGCACCATTGGTGCCCGAGATTCCACCGCTCCCTCAACGAGGCGCACGATCGACGCGTAGTGCGAGTCGTGTGCGGCTTTGTCCGCGCGCATCGTGAACGTTTCAGTGCTGTTTATCGTGCCCGAGAGCAGCGCGTCACCGGACTGGTATGTGACGGGGAGCGGTTCGCCGGTGACCGAGGATTCGTCGATGACTGCTCGCGCCGAGATGAGGGTGCCATCTACGGGTAGCACTTCGGTGGATCGCACCAGGAGTTCGTCCCCGATCACCACATCTGCGATGGGAATGCGTTCCACCTCACCGGTATGCGGGTCCACACGCTGCGCGTAGACCGGTGCCCGATTCAGCAAGGTGTCGAGTTCGCGGCTCGCCCGGCGCGCAGCGAGTGCTTCGAGCGCCTCGCCGCCGGTCAGCATCAGCGCGATGATGAGACCCGCCACATACTCACCAACCGCAAGGGTCGCGATCATCGCGATCACTGCGAGAATGTCGAGCCCCCAGTGCCCGCTCATCAGATCGCGCACCATACCAACGGCAGTGACGAAGATCACAACCCCGATGACAATGTATGCGACCACCGCGAGGGGCAGAGCCTGCCTGAGAGCCCACAGGGTTACACCGGTAGCTAGGCCGATCACGACGAAGATCATGAGCGGCCTGCTACGCAGAAACTGCAGCACCTCACGCATGGGTCGCCGCTTCGTGCCGCGCTCAAACTGAGGAACTGCCATTACCCTACGAATCCTTCTTCTTCACAAATTTGTTGAGAGCGCGCTCAATGCGTCGACGTCGGTGATCGTGACCTTGCCCCGGGGTGCTTGTGCGATCACGCCCGAGTCGCTGAGATGGCGCAGCTGCCGACTCAACGATTCCGGGGTCGTGTCCAGCAATGAGGCAATATCCTTCTTCGCCAATGGCAGCACGACCTCCGGGTGAATCCCTGATCCATGCCGCGTGGGCAAAGCCAGCAGATAGCTTGCGAGTCTGGAGGTGACATCTCCCGAGATGACAGAGGCCAATCGCGCTTCGGTCTCTCCCAGACGCCGGCTGACACTCTCCAGCATTCGCAACCCGATACTCGGGTGCTTCTCCACGAGGCGACCGAGATCAGCATGGTGGAACACGCACAATTGTGCTGGTTCGAGTGCGGTCGCTTCATGGTCAGGGCGGACACCGCTGAGAAACGCTGACTCTCCGATGAAATCCCCGGCGCCGAGCACCCGAATGATCTGCTCATGCCCGTCGGGGCTCGTTCGCGAGATTTTGACTCGGCCGGTATGCACCACCATCAGTTGCGAAATGTTCGAGCCTGCCGAGTACACTCGTTCAGTGCGATCGAGCAGTGTTGGACGTGCCACGCGTGCGACCTCGAGCTGCTGTTCGTGCGTGAGCCCGAGAAAGAGCGGAACCCGTGCCACGCAGAGTTCTTCGGAGCGAGCTGTGTCCACGGTTGGTAACGGCATAAACATAGGCCCCCTCTCCCTCACTAGTATGGCAACACGCGATATTCCGTGAGCCGTATGAGTTACGGCAGAGTGAACCACAGCAAGCGAATACTCTGAATGCTACGCGTTCGGGCGCATATGTTGGAGTGGCCTCAGATTCGTGCGGCCCTTCCCGTGTTCCTCATTCGGATGTCGTTCGCTCAGTTCGCGTGCGGAGGGGTATCTTCACCTGCGGCCTCGGCGGCGTCTGCCAGTTCCTTGGTGGTGTACTCTGCATCGACCGCGTGCTCGGGTGCTGAATACACCGTGTAGAGCACCAACGGTTCGTCACCGGTGTTGCGGAAGTTGTGGCGTGTGCCTGCGGGAACGGCACACAGATCGCCGCCATCGACCGCGTGGGTGTGACCGTCGAGGTCGGCTTCTCCGGTACCGGAAACGAAGCTCAGCAGCTGGTCGGTGGTCTCGTGCACCTCGTCACCGATTTCTCCTCCCACCGGAACCGTCATTGCCACGAGCTGGGAGTGCTTTCCGGTCCAGAGCACCTTTCTCCTTCGCAATGTCCGCGATGATGAAGTGCTCGATGTTCCTACCGATATTGGTGTGCTTGTCGGTCATGTTGTCCTCATATTCTTTCTGAGAGTTTGTTCTGTTAGCGCTCGGCAGCTGCCGGTTCAGCCGTGCGGCTGGGTGTGCGTTCGGATTTCGGCATGGGTGTGGCACCTTGTGTGTTGCGCAGCAGTCGCATCGCATTGAGAATCACCACAAGTACTGACCCTTCGTGTACGAGCATCCCGATTGCCATGGTCACGCCTCCGGTGAAAACGCCGACCAGGAGGAGGATCACGGTGGTCAGTGCGATGATGATGTTCTGTCGCATCACGCTCACGGTGCGTTTAGCGAGTCGGATCGCCTCGGGCAGTTTCAGGAGGTTGTCTCCCATGAGGGCGATGTCTGCCGTTTCGACCGCCACGGCAGACCCGGCAGCCCCCATTGCTACCCCGATGTCTGCTGTTGCCAGCGCAGGAGCATCATTCACTCCGTCGCCGACCATCGCGACGGTGTGGCCCTCGCGTTGCATCTGGGCGACGGCCTCCAGTTTATCTTCGGGTAGCAGCGACGCATGGATCTCATCAATCCCAACAGCCCGCCCAATGGCCTCTGCCACGAGCCGAGTGTCACCGGTGAGCATCACGACCTTCTTTACCCCGGCCGCGTGCAAGCGTCGGATCATTTCGGGCGCATCCTCCCGGACGGTATCGGCAACACCGAGCACACCGATCACTGCGTCGCCCACGGCGACGATCATCGGGGTCTTGCCGGCAGCGGCCAACTCATCAGCGACCGCCGCTGAACCCGCGTCGTCCGTGATGCCGTATTGCGTGAGTAGCGGCGCGTTTCCGATGAGCACCCGTTTGCCGTCGATGTCGACCACAATCCCCTTGCCGATCACCGGGGTGACGGTTCCTGGGATCTCGTCGGGTGCAACGCCTTCATCTCGTGCGGTGTCAAGGATCGGGCGGGCCAGCGGGTGCTCGGATCCAGCTTCTGCAGCGGCAGCCCAGCGCAGCACATCGCTCCGCTTCCGAGCCGGATCGAGCACGACGATATCCGTCAATTCCGGCCTGCCCTCGGTGAGGGTGCCGGTCTTATCGACCGCGACGGCCGAGATCTTCGCCGACGTCTCTAGGTACTCCCCACCCTTGATGAGGATGCCATTGCGGGCGGAGCGGCCGATTCCAGCCACGATCGCCACCGGAATCGAAATCACCAACGCGCCGGGGCAACCGATGACGAGCAGAGTCAGCGCAAGCACGACGGAGCCAGAAATGAGACCGGCAACCAAAGCAAGCACCATCACCGCGGGCGTGTACCACTTCGAGAAGCGGTCGATGAACGCCTGGGTTTTGGCCTTCGCATCCTGCGCCTCTTCGACCCGGTGGATGATGCGCGCGAGAGTCGTGTCTGCGCCGATCCCTGTTGCCAACACCTGAAGGAATCCGCTTCGCGAGATCGTGCCGGCAAACACATGATCTGATTTGGTTTTCTCTACCGGGATGGATTCGCCGGTGATCGAGGCCTCGTCGATTGCGCCGGCGCCCGATACCACCTGCCCATCGACGGGGACTTTCGCGCCGTTTTTGACCAGTACGATCTCGCCCATGCGCACCTGACTTGCGGGGATCTCGACCTGGTCACCGTCGCGAAGCACAACCGCGGTGTCGGGTGCTACCGCCACGAGAGCGGCAAGTGCCGCACGTGTCCTGTTCATCGTGCCTGCTTCGAGTGCGTGACCGATAGCGAACAAGAAGGTGACCGCGGCCGCCTCCCAGAAGTTCCCGATGATGGTCGCACCAATGGCCGCGATCGACACGAGCAGATCGATGCTGATGAACTTCACCATCAGGGCACGGAACGCTTTCACCACGATGCCGTAGCCGGCGACGATCGCCGCCGCGAGCATGAACGCATTGGCGAGCGTGAAGACATGCCCTGATCCGTGGGCGTGTTCGCCTGCGTCGATCCACCATTGCGGGCCGACGGTGATATTCCACGCCCCGCTGGATAGTTCTTCGACGCCGAATGAAGCAAGGATCAGGATGCCAGAAACAACTGGAATGAACCAGTTGCCTCGTCTCCATTTTCGGAAAGCTGTCACGATGCCGCCGTCTTTCAAATCAGAAGGTGAGTGTCAGAATGCTGAGGCCTTGGATTTATATCCGGCCTTGTCAACGGCGGCAATCAGGTCATCGACCGACGTCGTGGCTTCGTCGTGGTCAACCTCGACGCGTCCGGACGCAAAATGGACCTTCACACTCTCGACACCGTCGAGGCGTCCGACCTGTTTCTCGATCTTGCTGACACACGAGGGGCAGGAAAATCCCTCAGCACGCAGGAGAGTGTGGGTGGTATCAGTCGTGTTGCTCATCGGGAGCCCTTTCTCGTTGCCCTACATGTGGGTGTGACCCGGATATTTTCCTGATCTATGCATTTCAGGATATGGGCGAGCTCGGGTCTTGGCCTTGATGCAGATCAAGTCACGGGTTTCTGCGCGAGCGTAATGGGGCTCTTCGGACATTCGGTGGGGTCATGGGGTGAGGCCGCCGGCGGCGACGAGGGTAACGCGTACCTGTTTGCGGTCTACTCCGAGTGTGCGGGCGATCGCGCGCAACGAGACGCCACCGCCGTGTAGCTTCACGGCCTCTGCGGCTTCCTCGGTAGTTAGTCCGTACTGGCGGCGCACAACGTTGCTCCGGGTGAGATGCTTCGAGACGGTCGCGCGGTGCACACCATACTTCTGAGCCAGGTATCCAACGCTGAGACCAGCGAGGTAATCGTCCACAAGTCGATCTACTTCTGCGGGGGTGAGAAAGGTTTGAGGTTTCCCAATCCGCCTGACGCAGGGCCCTCGCACGTCTTGAATCGGGGCGCTACTGACCCGCTGAGACACGCGGTATGTCCCTCGTTTCCAGCGGGAAATCAACGATTCGAGCTTCGGGGTAGGGGTTGAGAACTGTCTACGCAGGGACCCCATGCAGGTCAGGCCCGGATCCGTCACGGATCCGGGCCTGACCTCTTCCACGGTCTCAGACTGCGATGCTGCGCTCGGCACCGGGTGCTCTCGCGCACCGCGATCGCGATGGTCCGCGACACCCTGCCGGCGCACACACCCCCGCCGGCCGCGCCCACCGGCGATCCCAGCCGGTAGCGTGGGAAACGACCCCCTTCCCCGACCGGTGGACACAATGCTCGAAATGGATGCCGACGAGTTCGAGGCGCTCGTCATCGACGCACTCGATCACCTCCCCGACGAGATGGTCGATGGTCTCGACAACGTCGTCTTCCTCGTAGAGGACCGCCCCGAAGACGGCAGTCTCGACCTGCTCGGACTCTACGACGGTCTCGCACTGACCGAGAGGGAGCGGTATGGGGTCGGGGAACTGCCCGACCGGATCATGGTCTACCGGGAGCCGCATCTGGACGTCTGCGACACGATCCCGGCGCTGCGCGAGGAGATCCGGACGACGCTCGTGCACGAGATCGCGCATTTCTACGGTATCGACGACCGGCGCCTGCACGAGCTGGGATGGGCGTGATGGCCGGGACGCTCCCCCTCGAGGATCTGGACACCGATCTGCGTGCCGCCGTCTCCGGGCCCTGGCAGACGGTGGTGTGGAACGATCCGGTCAATCTCATGAGCTATGTCGCCCACGTCTTCCGCACCTACTTCGGATATACGGCCGAGCGTGCGCACGCACTGATGCTCGCGGTGCACCACGATGGCCACGCAGTGGTGGCTGAAGGCGGACGTGAGCAGATGGAGCTCCACGTACAGGCGATGCACGACTACGGACTGTGGGCCACGTTGCGCGAGGTGACGGCGTGACGCGCCAGACCGTGGTCCTCGAGCTCAGCCTGCTCGAGGCGGCACATCTCACGGATCTCGTCGAGCAGTTCGCCGAACTGCTCGCAGACACCGCAGGACCGGTCGACGATCCCGCGGTGGCACGTCTGGTCCCCGATGCGTATCGCGACGATCCTGCGGCGGCCCGGGAGTTCCGATCGCTCACCGAGCAGGAGCTGCTCGATCGACGCGCCGCCGACGCGGGCATCGTCATCGCGAGTCTCCTCCACGATGGGGAACGGCTCTCCCCGGGTCGTCTGGACGCCTCCGACGCCGAGCGTGCGCTCACCGTCGTTCTCGACCCCGAGCGCAGCAGTGCCTGGCTGCGGACCCTCGCCGCCGTCCGACTGGTCCTCGCCTCGCGGCTGGACATCCGGGATGAGGACGATCACGACGCGCACGATCCTCGGTTCGGCATCTACGACTGGCTCGGGTCCCGTCTGGACGGCTTGGTGCGCGCGCTCGACGCCTGAGTCCGAGTGCTGTCAGGGGGACAGCGCTGGTGCGAGAACAGCGCAGATCCGAGGACAGCGCAGATCCGGGGGCAGCGCAGATCAGGGGACGGGGACGATGATCGTCGCGTGCGCAGCCGGATCGTGCTCCCGGATGTGGCGATCCTCCTGTGCGGCCCAGCGTTCCCAGTGGGGCCGATAGGTGTCGCCGTCGCGCGCGAGCGCCCTGGTGCGGCGCGAGGCCGCGGGCGATTCCAGCCAGACACCCACATCGGCGTAGCCGGCGGCCTCCGCCGTCAGAAGCCCGCAGCCCTCGACGATCAGGGGGCGATCGGGAGCGATCGCGTGCTCCTCTGCCGGACGCTCCGTCGCCCAGTCCCAGCGACGCCAGCGACCGGGCAGGCCCGAGCGGTACGGGACGAGCACGTCCGTGACGACGGCCTGCGCACCGGTGGCCAGCCCGTCCCAGCCGGGATAGACCGCATCGAGTGCGAGCAGCTGCGGAATACCGCTGCCGGGCCACCCCCGCACGAGGGCGGCTGCGAGCGTGGACTTGCCGGCGCCGGATCGCCCGTCGATGAGGATCACGGGGCCAGGTCCGGGATGCGCCGCCGATGTCGGGGGTCCCGCGGTGACCGCGCGTGCCACCAGCGTGTGCGCCCGAGCGAGTGCGCCTGCGACGGAAGTGCCGTCAGCGCTTGAGAGCACGGATGATGCGCGCCAGCGCACGCCCGGCGACACAGACGAAGGGGATTCCGACAGCCAGCAGTGAGACGAGGTTGGGCTCGAAGCGCAGGTCGTCGCCTCTGCGGATGTAGGCGCCGAGCGGAATGGCGACGCCACCGCCCCCGCCCCCGCTGCTGCCGGCCTCGTCCTCGCCGGCGCCGAAGCCCGACCAGGAGAGGGCGACGGGCACCAGCCGGACGCCATCGACATCCTGCTGCTCGCCGTACACGCTGGAGACACCGAGGGAGGCGGTCTGCTTGCCGAGTTCAAGGGGAAGGTTGGGCATGTACCCACGCTACTGCGCGGAACCGCTTCGCGCGCGGGTGCACAGCATCCTCTCGGCGCCGCTCAGTGCGAATGCCGGTCCGCCTCGCGCGGCAGTCGGGGGTTCGTCGGGAGCGCATCGACGTCGCGACGCGCTCCGAGGATGCTCGCACGGGTGACGGCGCCCCGCCCGAAGCGGGCAGACGCGCCGTCGAGCGCCTCGTCGACGCGCCGCCAGTCCGCGTCGTCGTCCCAGAGGCCGAGTGCGCCGTCGGCGTGACGCAGCTTCTCGGCGCGCACGCCGATGAGCCGGATCGGCTGAGCGATCTCGACGCGCCCGAGCAGCTCGATCGCGACGTCCCCGATACGCTGACCGACATTCGTCGGCTCTGACAGGGTGAGAGAGCGCGAGAGGGTGGTGAAGTCGGCGTAGCGCAGCTTCAGTGCGACGGCCCCGGCCTCCCATCCTGAGACGCGCAGGCGTGCGGCGACGCGATCGGCGAGGCGGCGCAGTTCGGTGCGCAGCACAGCGGCGTCCGCGATGTCCTCCAGGAATGTCTCTTCGTGGCCGACGCTCTTCTCGATGCGGTCGGTCTCCACCGCACGCGGGTCCTCCCCCCGCGCCAGCGCACGGATCCGCGTGCCTCCGGCGGTGCCGAGCGCACGGTCGATCACCTGATCCGGCGCCGAGACGATGTCTGCCACGAGGCGAATGCCCCGCGCCTCCAGCGATTCGGCCGCCTTCGGCCCGATGCCCCAGAGCGCGCGCACCGGCAGCGCGGCCAGGAACGCCGTCGTGTCCGCCGCGCTCACGATGAGGAGCCCGTCCGGCTTCGACAGTGTCGAGGCGATCTTGGCGACATGCTTCGTCGCCGCCACGCCAATGCTGCAGGTGAGCCCCGTGCGTTCGCGCACCTCGGCACGCACCCGGGCGGCGATCGCGCCCGGGCGTCCCCACAGCCGCCCCGCCCCGCTCACGTCGAGGAACGCCTCGTCGATGGAGAGGGGCTCCACGAGTGGCGTCACCTCGTGGAAGATCGCCATCACCTGACGAGACAGTGCGGAATATCGCTCGAAATGCGGCGCGACGACGATGGCGTCCGGGCACAGCCTGAGTGCGACGGCCATCGACATCGCCGAGCGCACGCCGAAGCGGCGTGCCTCGTACGATGCGCTCGAGACCACGCCCCGCCCCTCCACGCCCCCGACGATGAGTGGTTTGCCCGCGAGTGAAGGGTCGTCGAGAACCTCGACCGACGGATAGAACGCATCCATGTCGACATGGAGGATGCGGGTACCCGTGTCGTCCGCCCCCGCGGGCGAGACGACACGGCCCGAACCGTCACCGCGTCCCATGCATCCATTCTCGGCGATGCCGCCGACAGGTCAGGATCCGGCGCGCTCCAGAATCAGCTCGCGCACACGCGCCGCGTCGGCCTGACCGCGCATCGCCTTCATGACGGCGCCGATCACCGCGCCCGCGGCCTGCACCTTGCCGTCGCGGATCTTCGCGAGCACGTCCGGTTGGGCTGCCAGCGCCTCGTCGATGGCGGCGATCAGTGCGCCGTCGTCCGAGACGACCGCGAGACCGCGGGCCTCGACGACTTCCTGCGGCGTGCCCTCACCGACGATGACCCCCTCGAGCACCTGGCGGGCGAGCTTGTCGGTGAGCGTACCGGCATCCACCAGCCGCTGCAGCGCGGCCACCGAGCTCGGCTCGATGAGCGAGCTCGGCTCGACGCCCTGGACGTTCGCGATGCGCGTGATCTCACCGGTCCACCACTTGCGAGCGGACGCCGGCGCGGCTCCCGCCGCCACGGTGGCGTCGACCTCGGCGAGCAGACCGCCGTTGACGACGTCCTGGAACTCGAGGTCGGTGAAGCCCCACTCCCCCTTCAAGCGCCGCCGGCGGGCAGCGGGCGGCTCGGGCAGCGCGGCACGGAGCTGCGCGATGAGCTCGTCGGACGGTTCGACGGGGAGCAGATCGGGCTCGGGGAAGTAGCGGTAGTCGTCGGCGTCGGACTTGGGGCGCCCCGGCGAGGTGGTGCCGGTGTCCTCGTGCCAGTGACGCGTCTCCTGCGTGATCGTGCCGCCCGAGGCGAGGATCGCCGCCTGCCGCTGGATCTCGTAGCGGACGGCACGCTCGACCGAACGCATCGAGTTGACGTTCTTGGTCTCCGTGCGCGTGCCGAGTTTCTCCTGTCCTCGCGGGCGCAGTGAGACGTTCGCGTCGCAGCGCAGATTGCCGCGTTCCATCCGCGCCTCCGAGATGCCCAGAGAGATCACGATGTCCCGGATCGCGGCGACGTACGCCTTGGCCACCTCGGGAGCGCGGTGCTCCGCGCCGATGATCGGCTTGGTGACGATCTCGACGAGCGGAACGCCGGCGCGGTTGTAATCCACGAGCGAGTACTCCGCGCCCTGAATGCGTCCAGTCGAGCCACCGACGTGCGTGAGCTTGCCGGCGTCTTCCTCCATGTGAGCGCGCTCGATGGGCACCTCGACGGTCGTCCCGTCGGTCAGCTCGATCTGCACGTGTCCTTCGAAGGCGATGGGCTCGTCGTACTGCGAGATCTGATAGTTCTTGCCCAGGTCCGGGTAGAAGTAGTTCTTCCGCGCGAAGCGGCTCGACGGTGCGATCGAGCACCCCAGGGCGAGACCCAGGCTGATCGAGTAGCGCACGGCGGTCTCGTTGACGACGGGCAGCGCACCGGGCAGACCCATGTCGACGGGTGCGACCAGGGTGTTCGGTGCCGCGTCGTGGTGCGAGGGGTGGGCAGGGTTCCCTGCCGCCGAGAACATCTTCGTCTGGGTGTTCAGCTCGACGTGCACCTCGAACCCGAGCACCGGCTCGTACAGTTCGAGCGCCTTGTCGAAGTCCATCAGTCCGACCGTGGCCATCAGCGTGCCTCTCCCTGCGTCGACGTCTTCCTCCGTGTCGATGCGTTCCCGAGCTGCGGCGCGCGATCCAGCAGCGGCCCGCCCCAGCTGTCGACCAGCAGCGCTTCGAGCGCCGCGCCGACGCGGTACAGTCGGGCGTCCTCACGCGCGGGCGCGAGGAACTGGATGCCGACCGGAAGGCCGTCCTCATCCGCGAGACCGGACGGGATGGAGATGCCCGGAACCCCGGCGAGGTTCGCGGGGATCGTCGTCACATCGTTCACGTACATCTGGATGGGGTCGTCGACCTTCTCCCCCAGCGGGAATGCCGTGGTCGGCGCCGACGGCGTCGCGATGACGTCGACGCGCGCGAACGCCGCCTCGAAGTCCTGCTGGATGAGCGTGCGGACCTTCTGCGCGCTGCCGTAGTAGGCGTCATAGTAGCCCGCCGACAGCGCATACGTGCCGAGGATCACGCGGCGCTTGACCTCGTCGCCGAAACCGGCATCGCGCGTCGCCGCCATGACATCCTCGACTGTGCCGCCGGGCACGTCGACGCGCAGCCCGAAGCGCACGGAATCGAACTTGGCGAGGTTGCTCGAGGCCTCGGCGGGGAGGATCAGGTAGTAGGCGGCGACGCCGTACTCGAAGTGCGGTGCGCTGATCTCCACGATCTCTGCGCCCGCGGCCTCGAGACGTGCCAGCGACGCCCGGAACGAGGCCGACACGCCCGGCTGGAAGCCGCTGTCGGGCAGCTCGCGGATGACGCCGACGCGCAGGCCCTTCAGCACCTCGCCTGTCGCGCCCTCGCGGGCTGCGGCGGCGAATGACGGCCAGGCGTCGGTGAGCGAGGTGGCGTCGTGCGGGTCGTGCCCGCCGATCACGTCGTGCAGCAGCGCGGAGTCCAGGACGGTCCGCGCGACGGGGCCGACCTGGTCGAGGCTCGAGGCCAGCGCGATCGCGCCGTAGCGGCTGACGCCGCCGTAGGTGGGCTTGAGCCCGACGGTACCGGTGACGTGCGCGGGCTGGCGGATCGAGCCGCCGGTGTCCGAACCGAGCGCGAGCGGGGCTTCGAAGGCGGCTACCGCGGCCGCCGAGCCGCCCCCGGAGCCGCCGGGGATCCGCGTGAGATCCCAGGGATTGCGGGTCGGGCCGTAGGCGGAGTGCTCGGTCGAGGAGCCCATCGCGAATTCGTCCATGTTGGTCTTGCCGAGCGGCACGAGCCCGGCGGCGCGCGAGCGCGCCACGACCGTCGCGTCATAGGGCGACATGTAGCCCTCGAGGATGCGCGAGCCGCTCGTGGACGGCATGTCCGTCGTCACCAGGACGTCTTTGATCGCCAGCGGCACGCCCGCGAGCTCACCGAGGTGCTCTCCGGCGGCGCGCCGGCGGTCGATGTCGGCGGCGACCTCGATGGCGTGGTCGCTGACGTGGAGGAACGCGTGCACGTCCGCCTCGACGTCGCCGATGCGATCGAGGTGCGCCTGCGTCGCCTCGACGCTGGAGACCTCTCCGGAACGCAGCTTCGCGGCCAGGTCGGCCGCGGTCAGTCTCGTCAGATCCGTCATGGCGCTCCCGCTCACTGCTCTTCACCGAGGATGGCGGTCACCCGGAACCGCGCCTCCGCGGCATCCGGTGCGTTCTGCAGGACCTGGTCGACGGTGAGCATGTCACCCTCGACGTCGGGCCGGAACACGTTCCGCAGGGCGATCGGATGGCTGGTCGCCGTCACGTCGGGCGTGGCGACTTCGGACACCTTGGCGATGTTGTCGACGATGACGTCGAGCTGGCCGGTCAGCCGCTCCACCTCTTCGTCGCTCAGCTGGATCCGGGCGAGCACGCCGAGATGGCGCACGAGATCGGGAGTGATTTCAGACACCCGCCCAGTCTAGTTGCGCCGTCGTCGCGCCCCGGTCCCGGCGTAGGCTGAGCGGGTGACCAGCTACGACCCGCCCCGGCCCTGGATCTCCAGCTACGCAGAGGGGGTGCCCGCCGATCTCGCCCCCGTCACGGGGAGTCTGCTGGACATCGTCGAGGCCTCGGCGCGCGACTATCCCGACGCGCCCGCCCTCCAGTTCTTCGGGCGCACGACGTCCTACCGCGAGCTCGCGGAGGCGATCGACCGGACGGCAGCGGGGCTGAAGTCTCTCGGTGTGGGCGCGGGCGATCCCGTGGCGATCGTCCTGCCGAACTGCCCACAGCACATCGTGGCGTTCTACGCGATCCTGCGACTCGGTGCCGTCGTGGTCGAGCACAATCCGCTCTACACCCCGCGCGAGCTGCGCAAGCAGTTCGAGGACCACGGCGCCACGACGGCGATCGTGTGGAGCAAGGTCGTCGGGACCGTCCAGGACTTCCCCGCCGACCTGGCGGTGCGCAATCTCATCTCGGTCGACGTCACCGCCGCGATGCCGTGGACGCTCCGGGCGGCGCTGCGTCTTCCGATCGCGAAGGCGCGTGCGTCCCGCGCCGCGCTGACCGAGCGCGTGACCGGCGCCCTCGCCTGGGACCGGTTGCAGCGCCACGACCGGCTTCCGGCGACCGCCCCGCGCCCGGACACCGACGACCTCGCGATCATCCAGTACACGAGCGGGACCACCGGCACGCCCAAGGGCGCCGCGCTGACGCACCGCAACCTGCTCTCCAACGCCCGGCAGGCGCAGGCGTGGGTGCCCGCGATCCGCCGGGGCGAGGGATGCGTCGTGTACGCGGTCCTGCCCATGTTCCACGCGTACGGTCTCACGCTCTGCCTGACCTTCGCGATGTCGATGGGGGCGCGGCTCGTGCTGTTCCCTCGATTCGACCCCGACCTGGTGCTCGAGGTGGCGAAGACGCATCCCGCCACGTTCCTGCCGCTCGTCCCTCCGATCGCCGACCGTCTGCTCGCCGCGGCACGCGAGCACGGCGTCTCGCTCCAGGGCACGGACATCGCCATCTCGGGCGCGATGGCGCTCCCCCACGAGCTCGTTGTCCCGTTCGAGGAGGCGACCGGCGGATACCTCGTGGAGGGATACGGCCTGTCTGAGTGCTCGCCCGTCCTGATGGCGAACCCGGTCGCCGAGCATCGTGTGCCGGGCACGGTCGGACTGCCCCTGCCGGGCACCGAGTGCCGAGTCGTCGACCCGGACGAGCCGACGAAGGATGTCGAGCCGGGCGCCCGCGGCGAGCTGCTCGTGCGCGGCCCACAGGTGTTCCAGGGGTACTACGGCAAGCCCGAGGAGACCGAACGCGTCTTCGTCGACGGCTGGTTCCGCACCGGCGACATCGTGACGATCGACGAGGCGGGCTTCGTCCGCGTCGTCGACCGCATCAAGGAGCTCATCATCACGGGCGGCTTCAACGTCGCCCCCACCGAGGTGGAGAACGCGCTGCGGCAGCATCCGCACGTGGCCGATGCCGCCGTCGTGGGGCTGCCCAGCGAGCACTCGGGAGAGGAGGTCGTCGCGGCGGTCGTGCTCGACGGCGCCGAGGAGATCGACGTCGAGGCGATCCGCGACTTCGTTCGCGGCATTCTGACGCCGTACAAGGTCCCGCGCCGGATCTTCGTGGTCGACGAGCTGCCGAAGTCGCTGATCGGCAAGGTGCTGCGTCGCCAGGTGCGCGAGTCGCTGGTGACGCTCACGACCGGCGCCTGATCCCACTGCCGCGGCGGCTCAGCCCGCGTCGGATCCTGCGGCATCCAGCGCCTGCGGTCCCTGCTCGACGAGCACCCGGAACTGGGCGGCGTCGAGGATGCGTAGCCCGAGCTCCTCGGCCTTGGCGAGCTTGGACCCCGCGCCCGGTCCCGCCGCGACGAAGTCCGTCTTCTTGGAGACGCTCGAGGCGGCCTTTCCGCCGGCGGCGATGATCGCCTCCTGCGCGCCTTCCCGGGTGTACCCCTCCAGGGATCCGGTGGCGACGACGGTCAGGCCGTCCAGGACTCCGCCCGCGGCGACGACCGCTCCGGGTCCCGGGTGACCGGGGGTCGCCCACTGCACGCCCGCGTCCGCCCAGCGCTGCACGATCTCCTGGTGCCAATCGACGGCGAACCACTCCTGCAGCGCCTCGGCGATGATGCCGCCGACGCCGTCGACGGCGGCGAGCTCCTCGCTCGTCGCCGCGCGGATCGCATCGAGCGACCCGAACCACGCGGCGAGAGCGCGCGCGGCAACCGGTCCGACATGCCGGATGTTGAGGGCGACGAGCAGCCGCCACAGCTCTTTCGTCTTCGCCTTCTCGAGCTCGGCGAGCAGCGTGATGGCTTGGGATGACGGCCGCGGACCCTCGAGGCCCTCCCGTCGCTCCGCCGTGGTCGGGTTGCGCCGGAACGGGGCGCGCACCTTGACCGCTCCCTCGTCGTCCTCTTTGGCCAGACCGGTCTCGGCGTCGCGGACGACGAGCTCGATGGGCACGAGCTGCTCGAGTGTGAGGTCGAACAGTGCCGCCTCGGTCTCCAGCGGCGGCGCGGCCGGTCGCAGCGGCTGGGTCAGCGCCGCCGCGGTGACCTCGCCGAGTGCTTCGACATCGAGCGCCCCGCGGGAGCCGATGTGCTCGACGCGGCCGCGCACCTGCGCGGGGCACGAACGCGCATTCGGGCACCGCAGGTCGATGTCGCCCTCCTTCATCGCCCGCAGCGGCGTGCCGCACTCCGGGCATGCCACCGGCATGACGAACTCCCGCTCCGTGCCGTCGCGGCGATCGACGACCGGTCCCAGCACCTCGGGGATGACGTCGCCCGCCTTGCGTAGGACGACGGTGTCGCCGATGAGCACGCCCTTGGCCTTGACGACGTCCTTGTTGTGCAGCGTCGCCTGGCGCACGACGCTGCCGGCGACGTGCGCCGGTGCCATCACGGCGAACGGTGTGGCACGCCCGGTGCGTCCGACCGACACGACGATGTCGAGCAGCTTCGTCTGCACCTCCTCGGGCGGATACTTGTAAGCGATCGCCCATCGGGGGGCTCGGCTGGTGGCGCCCAGCTCCTCGTGCAGCGCGAGCTCGTCGACCTTGACGACGATGCCGTCCAGCTCGTGCTCGATGTCGTGCCGGTGCGCGCCGAAATGCGCGACGACGTCGGCGACGGCCTCCACGGACGTGCACACGCGCGTGTGCGGGCTCGTCGGCAGCCCCCAGCCGGCCAACACGTCGTAGACCTCGCTCTGGGCGGCGACCGGTGGGTCGGGCCACGCGCCGATGCCGTGCACGTAGAGAGCCAGTGACGCGATGCGCAGCAGCGCCGCCTCCCGCTCGAGGCCTTCCTTCTTGTCGAGCTGTTGGCGCAGCCCCCCGCTGGCGGCGTTGCGCGGATTCGCGAACGACGGGAACCGCCGTGCCGCTGCGGTGCGTGCCCGCTCCTCGTCGAACGGCCGCTTCGCTCCGCCGCGGGCCTCCCAGCGAGTCACCGCCTCGGCGTAGGCGCGGTCCCGGAATTCCGCCTGGGCCGCGTTGAGCCGTTCGAACGCGGCGACCGGGATGAAGACCTCGCCGCGCACCTCGACGATGTGCGGGTGCCCCTCGCCGGACAGCCGTCGGGGGATGCCGGCGACGCGCAGCGCGTTGTCGGTGACCAGCTCGCCGACGCGGCCGTCGCCACGGGTGGCAGCGGAGGTGAGAACGCCGTCCTCGTAGCGCAGGCTGATGGCCAGTCCGTCGATCTTGAGCTCCGTGAGCCAGTCGACCGGGCGCCCGGCCGCGGCCTGCGTCTTGGCCGCCCACTCGCGCAGCTCGTCGAGGGAGAACACATTGTCGAGGCTCAGCATGCGCTCAGCGTGCTCGATCGTCGCGAGCCCCGTCGCCGCGGCGGCGCCCACCAGCCGGGTCGGCGAGTCCTGGCCCTGCAGCTGCGGGAATCGTCGCTCGAGCGCGTCGAGCCGCCGCATCCAGTCGTCGTACGTCGCGTCGTCCACGAGCGACGTGTCGCGCCCGTAGTACGCGTCCTTCGCCTCGAGGATGCGGGTGGTCAGGTCCGCTGCCTCGGTCCTGGCCTCGTCCAGCGTGGGCTCTTCCCGCGAGGTCTCGTTCTCCGGCACGTGGGCCAGTCTACGAGGGCGGTCCGACATCACACCGGGACAGGAGCCGCCGACTCGGTCCGGTCGATCGTGAACTGCCCGATGACGCGCGTGCCGTCGTACAGCACCGCCGTCTGGCCCGGCGCCACGCCGTCGAACGGGACCTCCGGCGTGACCGTCACGACGCCGTCGGCGATGAGGGCGCGCGCCGCCACGGGGTCGGCATGCGCCCGGATCTGCACGTGGCACGCGAACGCGTCCTCCGTCGGCGCGGCACCCGCCCAGCTGTGTCGCTCCCCCGCGATCCGTGCCGTCGCCAGCGCTTCCTTCGGACCGACCACCACGGTGTTGGAGACCGGCCGCACCTCGAGCACGAAGCGCGGCTTGCCGTCGGGAGCCGGCACACCCAGCTGCAGTCCGCGCCGCTGTCCCACCGTGAAGGCGTGCGCGCCTTCGTGGGTGCCCACGACGGCGCCGGCGCGATCGAGGATCGCCCCCGTCTCGGCGCCGACCCGCTCGGCCAGCCATCCGCGGGTGTCGCCGTCCGGGATGAAGCAGATGTCGTGGCTGTCCGGCTTCTGCGCCACCGTGAGACCGCGCGCGGCGGCCTCGGCCCGCACGAGCGCCTTGCTGGGCGTGTCGCCGAGCGGGAACAGCGTGTGCGCCAGCTGCTCGGCCGTCAGCACACCGAGGACATAGGACTGGTCCTTCGCGGCATCCGACGCGCGATGCAGCTCGCGACCTGTCGGACCGTCGACGAGAAGCGCGTAGTGTCCGGTGCACACGGCGTCGAACCCGAGTTCGATCGCGCGCTCCAGCAGTGCGGCGAACTTGATCTTCTCGTTGCAGCGCATGCAGGGGTTGGGCGTCCGGCCCGCCCGGTACTCCGCGACGAAGTCATCGATCACGTCGTCGCGGAAGCGCTCGGAGAAGTCCCAGACGTAGAACGGAATGCCGAGTCGATCGGCCGCCCGCCGCGCGTCCATCGCATCCTCGATGGTGCAGCATCCGCGGCTGCCGGTGCGCAGCGTGCCGCCCGCGCGTGAGAGCGCGAGGTGGACGCCCACCACGTCGTGTCCGGCCTCGACGGCGCGCGCGGCCGCGACCGCGGAGTCGACTCCGCCGCTCATGGCCGCCAGGATGCGCATGGACTCCAGTCTACGAGCGCGTGGCCGGCACGGGTCCGGACGAGTCGCGCGCGGAGTCAGCCCGCGGCCGCCGCGCGCGCATAGGCGTGCGGCAGCGCAGACAGCACGGCATCGACATCGCCGTGTGTCGAGGTGCGACCGAGCGTGAAGCGCAGCACCCGCCGGGCCTCGGATGCAGTGCGACCGAGCGCGAGCACGACGTGGGAGGGCTCGGCGACGCCGGCCTGACAGGCCGCCCCGGTGGCCGCGCTGATCCCGGCCTGGTCGAGCAGGAACAGCAGCGTCTCCCCCACGGCATCCGGAAACAGCACATGCACATTCCCAGCCAGCCGCGCGCTCGGGTGGCCGAGCTGCTCGGCGCCGGGCACGAGGGCCAGGATGCCGGTGCGCAGCCGGTCGGCCAGCGTCCGCAGGCGCTGGTTCTCGCGCTCCCGCTCGTGGAGGGCTGCCTCGAGCGCGACGGAGAAGGCCGTCGCTCCTGCCACGTCCTGCGTACCCGACCGCAGGCCGCGCTGCTGGCCACCGCCGTGCACCAGCGCGGTGGGCGCCGCGTGCCGCGAGACCACCAGAGCGCCGGTACCCACGGGAGCGCCGACCTTGTGCCCGGAGGCGCTGAGAGCGACCAGCCCCGTCCCTCCGCGCGCGTCGCCGCGAAGGGAGGCGAAGGGGAGGTCCACGTGGCCGAGCGCCCCGACCGCGTCGATGTGGAGCGGCACCCCCGCCTCCGCGGCGGCAGATGCCAGGTCGGCGACGGGGTTCACCGTGCCCACCTCGTTGTTGGCCGCCACGGCCGTCGCGACCGCAGCGCCGGGCAGGACCCGTGCGAACGCCTCGGGCACGATCATCCCGGTGGCGTCCACGCCCACGGCACGCACCTGCGCACGCTCCGCGTCGGCGAGCCAGCGGACCGTGTCGAGGGTCGCGTGATGCTCGCCGTCCGGCAGCACGACGGCATCGGCTCCCGCCGCTCGCGCCCACCACAGCCCCTTGAGCGCGAGGTTGACCGCCTCGGTGCCGCCCGACGTGAAGACCACCTCGACGGGGTCGCACGCCAGCGCAGTGGCGACGCGCTCGCGCGCGTCCTCGAGCAGTCGTCGTGCCGCCTGCCCCGCACCGTGGACCGACGAGGGGTTGCCGACCGTCTCCGTCGCCCGAAGCCACGCGTCTCGGGCCTCGGGCCGCAGCGGCGTCGTCGCGGCGTGGTCGAGGAAGACCGACATGCCGTTCCCTCCGTCGCCTGCGCGTCTCACCGTCATCACTACTGTAGAGCGCATGCCCCGCGCGCACTCGATGACCGGCCTGGACGCTCCCGAGCTGGATCGGCTCGGCGTGACCGTGCATCCCGGCGGCGGTACCCTGCGCCTCTGGTCCGGGCACGCCGAGAGCGTCGAGCTGGTGGTGTTCGACGACGTCGACCTGGACTGGATCACGGCGGAGATCCCGCTCGCCGCGGCCGGTGCCGGCGTGTGGGAGGTCACCACGAGCGCACTGCACCACGGCGCGCACTACGCCGTGCGCGTCGACGGTCCGCACGGCGCGGGGCACCTGTTCAACCCCGCGTCGCTGCTGCTCGATCCCTACGCGAAAGGGCTCGTCCCCGACGGTTCCGGGGGTTGGCGCGGGGTCGTCGTCGACGCGGACTTCGACTGGCGCGGTACCGCCAAGCCGGCCACCCCGCTGGACCGCACCATCATCTATGAAGCGCACGTCAAGGGATTGACCAAGCGCCACCCGGACATCCCGCCGGCCCTGCACGGCACCTACGCGGGGCTGGCCCACCCGGCGATGATCGATCACCTCCACGCCCTCGGGGTCACGGCCGTGGAACTGCTGCCGGTCCAGGCGTTCACGACCGAGCCGCGTCTGCTGCGGCTGGGGCTGAGCAACTACTGGGGCTACAACACCGTGAACTTCTTCAGCCCCCACGCCGCTTACGCGACGGCGGCGCACCGGTCGGCGGGACCGGATGCCGTGCTGCGCGAGTTCAAGGAGATGGTGCGGCGGCTGCACGAGGCGGGCCTCGAGGTCCTCCTCGACGTCGTGTACAACCACACCGCCGAGCTCGGCATCGGCGAACCGCGCACGAGCCTGCGCGGCATCGACAACCGCTCGTACTACCGGCAGGACGACGCCGGGTCGTACATCGACGTGACCGGCTGCGGCAACGCGATCGACACCTCGACGGACGCGGCCGCCCGGCTCATCCTCGACTCGCTCCGGTACTGGGCCCGCGACCTCCAGGTGGACGGGTTCCGCTTCGACCTGGCCGTCGCCCTCGGCCGGGACTCCCACCATGCGTTCACTCCAGACCACCCGCTGCTCCAGGCGATCCAGGACGATCCGCAGCTGGCCGACGTCAAGAAGATCGTCGAGCCGTGGGACGTGGGTCCCGACGGCTGGCAGACCGGCGCATTCGGCGCGGGCTGGCACGAGTGGAACGACCGCTACCGGGATCGGGTGCGCAACTTCTGGCTCAGCGACGTCGACTACGCCCGTCGCGCTTCGACCTCGCCGGTCGGCGTGGGCGGCTTCGCCACGCGGCTCGCCGGATCGTCCAACACGTTCACCCGGGAACGCGGCCCGCTCGCGGGCGTCAATTTCGTCACGGCGCACGACGGCTTCACCCTGCGCGACCTGGTCTCCTACGATGTCAAGCACAATCTCGGAAACGGCGAACACGGCCGCGACGGCGCCGACACCAACCGCTCGTTCAACCACGGCGCGGAGGGACCGACCGACGACGAGACGATCCTGGCGACACGGCGCAAGGCGATGCGCAACCTCCTCGGCACGCTCCTGCTGTCGGCAGGGATCCCCATGATCACCGCGGGGGACGAGTTCGCCCGCACGCAGCGGGGCAACAACAACGCCTACTGCCACGACTCCCCGCTGACGTGGCTGCCCTGGCAGCACGCCGCGTGGCAGGAGGACCTCTTCGCCCACACGGCCAGGCTCATCCGGCTGCGAAAAGACAACCCCGCACTGCGGCCCGTGCGCTACGACCACGCCGACCTCACCGTGCCCAGCGCCTCGGTCATCGACTGGTACGACGAGCACGGCGAGACCATGTCGCAGGAGCGGTGGGCCGATCCCTCGCACCGCACGCTGCAGTACGACGCGTGTTCGACTCCCGAACACGAGGCCCCGAACCGCATCCTGCTGATCGTCCACGGAACCGAACGGCCCATCGAGGTCACGCTGCCGCGGATCGAGGGCGTCGAGCGGTTCGTATCGCTGTGGTCCAGCGTCGACGAGCGCCCGGACCTCGACGAGCACGTCCATCTCCCGGGCGACGTGCTCACGGTACCCGGAACGGCGATGCATCTGCTGCGCGCGGAGTAGCACGCCACTGCTGCGCGCGGTGTGCGGTGCCGGATCGGTGGGCGCCCCGGCCGCGCCGGTTCCCCGCGCGCCGGGACGGCGGTAGGTTCAAGACGTGGCCACGACGACGCGCACCGCTCCCCCGGCATCCCTCCGCAGCACCGCGGAGATCCCCCTCCGTCCTGCGATCGGCGCGGACGCGGACCGCGCGGGTCGCCCCGGTGGCACACGCACCGGTCGCATCCCGCTGGCCCATATCCGGCCGAGCGTCCCGGGCGGCCTCTTCCGTCCGGCCGCCGTGATCGGCGAGGCCGTCCCCTTCGGCGTGACGGCGTTCCGCGAAGGGCACGACCGCATCGGCGTCCACGTGCGGCTGACCGCCCCGTCGGGTGCGGAGTCGCTGCACCGCCTCACCGCACTCCATGACGGGTTCGATCGCTGGGCCGTGCACGTCGCCCCGCTCGAACAGGGTGTCTGGCGGTTCGCGTTCGAAGCGTTCGGCGACGACTTCGCTACGTGGCAGCACGCCGCCGAGGTCAAGCTCGCCGCGGGGGTGGACGCTGCTCTCATGCGCGAGACCGGCGCCCTGCTACTGCTCGGGGCCGCCGGCGACAAGTCGCGGCCGGCGGCCGAGCGCCGCGCGCTCTCCACCGCGGCGAAGGCCCTGCGCAACGCGACGGTCGGCGACGAGGCCGCCCTGGTCGTCGTGCGCGACCCGGCACTCGCCGCGTTCTTCCGCGACCGCCCGCTGCAGTCGCTGGTGACCGTCGGCGAGCCCCACGAACTGCTCGTGGAGCGCGAACGCGCCGGCGTCGGCGCCTGGTATGAGTTCTTCCCGCGGTCCGAGGGGGCGCGCCGCCGGGCGGACGGCACGATCGCCAGCGGCACATTCCGCACCGCGGCGAAGCGGCTCGCCGGCGTCGCCGCCATGGGATTCGACGTCGTCTACCTCCCGCCGATCCATCCCATCGGGCTCTCGCACCGCAAGGGACCCAACAACACGCTCATCGCCGGACCCGGGGATCCCGGATCACCGTGGGCGATCGGCAGCGCGGACGGCGGCCACGACACCGTGCACCCTGACCTGGGCAGCCTCGAGGACTTCCGCGCGTTCACCGCAGCCGCGCGCGCCGTCGGCCTCGAGATCGCCCTCGATCTGGCGCTCCAGGCCTCCCCCGACCATCCCTGGGTGCGTGCGCACCCAGAGTGGTTCACGACGCTGCCCGATGGCAGCATCGCCTACGCGGAGAACCCGCCGAAGAAGTATCAGGACATCTATCCGATCAACTTCGACAACGACCCCGAGGGCATCCGCGCCGAGGTGCTGCGCATCGTGCGCCATTGGATCGCCCAGGGCGTGAAGATCTTCCGCGTCGACAACCCGCACACCAAGCCGCTGCAGTTCTGGGAATGGCTCATCCGGACGGTGAACACCGACGACCCCGACGTCGTGTTCCTCGCCGAGGCCTTCACACGGCCCGCCCCGCTGCAGGCGCTCGCGATGGCAGGCTTCCAGCAGAGCTACTCGTACTTCACCTGGCGCAACACGAAGGCCGAGCTCGAGGAGTTCCTGACCTGGATCTCGGACGAGACCGCCGACTTCATGCGGCCCAACCTGTTCGTGAACACTCCCGACATCCTCACCGAGTACCTGCAATACGGGGGGCGCCCGGCCTACAAGGTCCGCGCGGCGATCGCCGCGACGGCGGGGGCCAGCTACGGGGTGTATGCGGGTTACGAGCTCTTCGAGAACGTGGCTCGACCCGGCTCCGAGGAGAACATCGATAACGAGAAGTACGAGTACAAGCTCCGCGACTGGGCAGCGGCCGAGGCGGCGGGCGACTCGCTCGCGCCGTACCTGACACGGCTGAACGAGATCCGCCGCGCGCATCCCGCGCTGCGTCAGCTGCGCGGGCTCAGCGTGCACTGGAGCGACGACGACGCGATCCTCGTCTACGTCAAGCACCTGCCTGCGGCGCTGTCCCCCGACGGCGTCGCCGACACCGTCATCGTCGTCGTCAACGTCGACCCGCACTCGGCGCGGCAGACGACCGTCCACCTCGACTCGAGCGTGTGGGGCGTCCCGCGCGGTGAGAGCTACGCCGTCGAGGACCTCATCACCGGATCGACGTGGACGTGGGCGGAGGACAACTTCGTCCGGCTCGACGCGTTCCACGAACCCGTCCACATCCTCCATGTGAAGGCCCGCCGATGAACGCCCCGTCCGACGCCCTCCTCGATGCCGTCGGCGCCGGCGCGCACCACGCTCCGCACGACGTGCTCGGCCCCCACGAGACGGGCGACGGCTGGCTCGTGCGTGCGCGCCGGCCGCTGGCGCGCACGGTGACCGCTGTCCTCGACGATGGCACCCGTGCCCCGCTGCACCACGTGCGGGCGGGGATCTGGGAGGGCGCCCTGACGACCCAGCCGGTCGCGTACGAACTGCATGCGACCTACGACGAGGGGCCCGACCACGTCGCGGACGACCCGTACCGTCACCTGCCGACGGTCGGCGAGCTCGATCTGCACCTCATCGGCGAGGGACGTCACGAGGAGCTCTGGCGCGTCCTCGGCGCGCACGTGCACCGGCACGGCGGCGTCGGGTTCGCCGTCTGGGCACCGAATGCGCGCGCCGTGCGCGTCGTCGGCGACTTCAACGGGTGGGACGGCCGGGGTCACGCGATGCGGTCGATGGGCTCGAGCGGCGTCTGGGAGCTGTTCGTCCCGCACATCGGCGCCGGTGCGACGTACAAGTACGAGATCCTCACGGCCGACGGCGAGTGGCTGCTGAAGGCCGATCCGATGGCGCAGTGGGCCGAAGTGCCGCCGGCGACGGCCTCCGTGGTGACCGAGAGCGCCTACACGTGGGGTGACGGCGACTGGCTCTCCGCGCGCGGCAGCAGGAGCCCTCTCGACCAGCCGATGTCGGTGTACGAGCTGCATCTGGGTTCGTGGCGCCCGGGGCTCGGCTACCGGGATGCCGTCGAGCCGCTCATCGAGTACGTCACCGCGCAGGGGTTCACCCACGTCGAGTTCCTTCCCCTCGCCGAGCATCCGTTCGGCGGCTCCTGGGGCTATCAGGTGTCCGGATACTACGCGCCGACCAGCAGATTCGGCACGCCCGACGATCTGCGCCATCTCATCGACAGGCTGCATCAGGCCGGCATCGGCGTGATCATGGACTGGGTGCCGGGTCACTTCCCGAAGGACGCGTTCGCCCTCGCCCGCTTCGACGGGCAGCCGCTGTACGAACACGCCGATCCACGTCGTGGCGAGCACCGCGACTGGGGGACGCTCATCTTCGACTACGGCCGCAGCGAGGTGCGCAACTTCCTCGTCGCGAACGCGCTGTACTGGTTCGAGGAGTTCCACGTCGACGGGCTGCGGGTGGATGCCGTGGCCTCGATGCTCTACCTCGACTACTCGCGCGAGGCCGGTGAGTGGGAGCCGAACATCCACGGCGGTCGGGAGAACCTCGAGGCCATCGGCTTTCTGCAGGAGGTCAACGCGACGGCCTACAAGCGCTATCCGGGGATCGCGATGATCGCCGAGGAGTCCACCAGCTACCCGGGGGTGACGGCGCCGACCGACCACGGGGGTCTCGGCTTCGGGTTCAAGTGGAACATGGGGTGGATGAACGATTCGCTCGAGTACATCAAGCGCGATCCGATGTACCGCTCCCACCACGAGGGAGAGCTGTCGTTCTCGTTCGTCTACGCGTTCAGCGAGAACTTCGTCCTGCCCATCAGCCACGACGAGGTCGTCCACGGCAAGGGGACCCTCTTCACGCGCATGCCCGGCGATCACTGGCAGAAGCTCGCCAACATGCGAGCATTCCTCGCTTACATGTGGGGACACCCCGGCAAGCAGCTCCTGTTCATGGGTCAGGAGTTCGGCCAGCTGTCCGAGTGGTCTGAGGGCCGCGGTCTCGACTGGTGGATGCTGGATCAGCCGCCGCATCGCCGACTCCACGACTTCGTCGCCGCCCTCAACGGCGTCTACCGCGGGCAGTCGGCGCTCTGGGCTCGCGACAGCGATGCCGCCGCGTTCACGCGCCTCAGCGAGCCCGATGGGAACGCCAGTGTGTCCGCTTTCGCGCGCCGTGACCACCACGGCAACACCGTCGCCGTGGTGTGCAACTTCTCGGGGGTGCCCATCCACGGCTTCCGGCTCCGGCTGCCCGAGCCGGGCGCGTGGGACGAGATCCTCAACAGCGATGCGCAGGAGTACGGCGGATCAGGCGTCGGCAACCTCGGCGGCGTCACGGCGGGCGCGGACGGGATCGCCACGATGGTCCTGCCGCCGCTCGGGGTGCTCTGGCTGCACCACCGCAGCTGACGCAGACCTGCTCAGAAGAGGAGGCTGGCCAGCCGACCTCGGGCTCCGACGACGCGGGGATCGGCGTCGCCGACGAGGGAGAACAGCTCGAGAAGCCGCTCGCGCACCGGGGCACGATCCTCGGCGGGCAGCGCCGCGAACAGGTCGAGCAGTCGCGCGAACGCGTCCTCGACGTGACCACCGGCCACATCCAGATCGGCCACGAGGAACTGCGCGCCGACGTCGTCGGGGGCGGCCGCCGCAGCGGCACGGGCCTGCTGCAGGTCTGCATCCTGGACCCGCAGCAGCAGACGCACCTGGCCGAGCCCGGCGCGCGCATCGGCATCGCGGGGGTTCTCCGCGAGCGCCCGCTCGTAGGCGGTCACCGCGGCGGCGTAGTCGCCCGACTCGATCGCATCGAAGGCGGCCTGGTGCAGCGGCGGCAGCACGGGGACGTCGGGTTCGTCACCGACATCGGGCTGATCGCCGACGGGGACCGAACCGGTCACGCCCTGCTGCGCGGCCAGCTGCAGCAGCTGGGCGAACACGTCGCGCACCTGCTGTTCGGGAACGGCACCGGTGAACAGGGGGACCGGCTGCCCCGCGATGAGCGCGACCACCATGGGGATCGACTGCGCACGGAAGCCCTGTGCCAGCTGCGGGTTGGCGTCGACGTCGACCTTGGCCAGCACGAGTCGTCCGGCGTGCTCGACGATGACCTTCTCGAGCACCGGGCTGAGCTGCTTGCAGGGTCCGCACCACTCCGCCCAGAGGTCGACGACGACCGGAACGGTGCGCGAGAGCTCGAGAACCTGCCCGAAGCTCGCATCCGTCGCATCGAAGACGAGCGGCACCGTCGCCGCGTCCGCGGTTGCGGCGGCCTGCGGCGTGCTGGGCGGCTGCGCCGCACGTCCGCGCAGCGACGAGAGGTCGACTGCGCCGCGCAGAGCAGCGCCGATGGCCTGATCGGTCACTTGTTCACCACCTTGGCAGAGAGGATATTCGAACCGTACCCGAGGAACTGGATCCGTTCGTTCGATCCCTGGGCGGGAACGTAGAAGAACAGCTGATCGGCGTACGTGGTCGTGAATCCGGTGGAGGACTGGCTCACACCGGTGAGGGTCTTCACGACGGGGTTCTCCTCGTCGCTGACCTTGATGACGGCGTCCTCGTCCGTCGGCGTCACCGTCTCGCTCTCCTCGACGGTGACGGCGATGATCGCACCACTCTCGAGCGTGGCCAGCGCAACCGGCGCCTGGGCTCCGGCGGTCGCCGTGAAGGCGACCTTGCCGGTCTTCGCACCCGTCTTGTTGAACGCCTCCAGGCGCGCAGCGCGGTCGGCGGCGACCTGCGTGCGGAAACTGTCCGTGGCCGTGTCGAAGGCCGAGGCGAACGTGCTCTCGTCGCCGTGGTCCAAGACGTCGGCGTAGGCGGCGGCGACCTGGTCGGGTGCCATCACCAGGAACGGGGAGTCCGGCTGGACCTGTTTGGCGCCGACGTACGCGGGCGCCAACTCGGGCAGCGGCGCCCCGGCGGCCAGCCGCGCCATGTGGGTGAGCTTGTAGTCCGCCCAGGCATCCTGCTGCGTGACGATCATGATCGTCGCGGTCTTGTCGTCGCGGTCCTCGACGACCGCGAGAAAGGTCCGCGGCCAGCCGTCGTACGACTCCGGCAGCAGGATGCGCACCGGCTTCGCCGGGATCTCCCCCAGCGCCGCGTGGTCGGTGAGCGTCTCGCGCAGCGTGTAATTGGTCTGACGCGCGGCCAGCACGGGGCCGTCCAGGCGTGCGGCGGCGGCATCGGCGTCCATCGCCTCGTCGGCTGCCGCGACCTGCGCGGAGATGCGCGAGAGGATGCGCTCCGCCTGAGTCTGCGTGACGGCCGGGGCCTGCCCTTCGGGCACGACCACGCTGTCGGTCGGCGACGGCGTCGGCGTGCTCGCGAACTGCGGCCAGGCGTCCGGCGCACAGCCGGAGAACAGCAGCGCCGCGACGGCGACGACGGGCACGACGGCGAACGCCCGCGTCCCGCGGGAGAGCTGTCGGCGACTGGGGGCGGCGCTGATCACGCCCTTGTCCGCGCCGTCCACGGAGAGATCGATCGGCTCCGTGACCGGCAGCGGCAGGCCCTTGCGGCGTGGTCCGCGCGAGCGGCGCACATGCCGCAGCCCCAGGAGGTAGAGAACGATGCCTGCCAGCATGAGAACCGCCCCGCCCACGATCAGCGGTCCCGCCCAGGGCGTCGTGGCTCCGGTGGGCCAGGTCAGCGAGAGGTCGGTCGGCGCGGGCGCCTCCCCGTCCGTCGCGACCAGGAGGCTCATGTCATCAGGAAGCTGCAGCGGCTCGATGAGCAGATCCTCCTGCTGGAACTGATCCAGCCAGAGGTCGGAGCCGTTCGGGTCCAGAACGCGCGCTTCCGCGTCCTCGGGGGGCATCGGGGCCGGGATGAGCGCAGAGGCGATCTCGCCCTCATCGTCCAGGCTCACCCGCACGTAGTCGCTCTCGGCGAGCCACGCGGTCATGTCCGCCGCGCGACCGTAGGCCGCGAAGATCGTGCCGACACTGCGCACACGCAGCGTCTGCGCGCCGTCATGGCTGTTGAGCACGGCGCCGTCGATGAGGACGAACGGGACCGTCTCGGCGACCTCGATCGCCTGGCTCTCGGTCTTCGCGCCCTGCAGCACGGTCCGCTGGGCGACGCCCGCACCGATCATGAGGGTGGCCAGCACGAAGGCGGCCACAGCCCAGACGAAACGCACGAATCGACACCTCTCCGCGTCCCCACATGAGCGGCGGGACGCACAATCGACGTTCCAGACTAGCGAAGTCGGGCTGGCAATCGGCAGGGAGGAGGCGCCTGCATGCCATCCTGGCCCCGCGTGCGTATCCTGACACTCAGACCCGATCCGGAGGACGGCCCGTGAAGATCCAGCATCCGTTCCGCACCGCGCTCATCGCCACCCTGGGCGTGGGAGTGGGCATCATGCTCATCAACTCCCTCACGACGCTGTCCACCGTCGTCCTGTACGTGGGGACGGCGCTGTTCCTCTCCCTGGGTCTGGATCCGCTGGTCTCGTGGCTCGAACGCCGCCGGCTGCCGCGCTGGGCGGCGCTGCTGGTCACCTTCGCCGCCGTACTGGCGGCGTTCGCCGGCATCATCCTCATGATCGTCCCGATCATCGTCGGCCAGATCGCCGAGCTGGTGGCGGAGATCCAGCAACTCGTGCAGAGCGTGGTCGACGGCCGCTGGGACCCGGTCCTCGCACTCAAGGAGTGGCTGCACGAGACCTTCCCGCTGCTGCTCGTCGACGATGTCTTCGCGTACGTCACGGAGTGGTGGAAGACGCTGGACTTCGGCGCGATCGGCACGTCGGTCGGCACCTCGCTGCTGTCGATGGGCGTGGGCATCGCGGCCGGCCTCACCGGCGCGATCATCGTCCTGATCCTGACGATCTACTTCACCGCTTCGACGCCGATGCTGAAGGCCGCCGTCTACCAGCTGGTCCCGGCGTCCAAGCGCGCGCGCTTCGTCGACCTGTCCGAGCAGATCACCGCCTCGGTCGGCTACTACGTCATGGGGCAGGTCACGCTGGGTGTGGTCAACGGCGTCCTGAGCGCGATCTTCCTGTCGATCATCGGCGCACCCTTCCCGGCCGTGCTCGCCGTCGTCGCGTTCTTCTTCTCCCTCATCCCGCTCGTGGGAACGCTCACAGGATCGGCCATCATCGTCCTCACGTGCCTCATTCCGGGGCTGGGATCGCCGCTGACCGCGCTCGTCGCCCTCATCTGGTACGTCGTGTACATGCAGGTGGAGGCGTACTTCCTTTCCCCGCGCATCATGAACCGCGCCGTCTCGGTGCCTGGAGCCGTCGTCGTGATCGCGGCACTGGCCGGCGGCTCGCTGCTCGGCCTGCTGGGCGCACTCATCGCGATCCCGGTCGCCGCGAGCATCCTGATCATCTACCGCCAGGTCGTGATCCCGCGGCAGAACGAACTCTGACGCGGCGACTCAGCCGTCCCATTCGGTCGGCACCGGCAGCGCCTCCGGCCGGACGGCAGCGACGATCTCGGTGAGCACGCGCCGCGTCTGAGTCTCGCCCACCCACAGGTGCTTGCCCCCGTCCACCGCGATCAGCGTCGCGTGCGGAACGGCAGCGAAGCGCGTGCGCGCCTCGGCCGGGCGCAGGTAGTCGTCGAACTCGGGAACGAGGACCACCATGCGCCTCGGATTCTCCGCCCATGCCGAGACCTCCTCATCCGTTGCCCGGTGCAGCGGGGGCGAGAGGAGGATCACGCCTTCGATGTCGTGGTCGCGACCGTACTTCAGCGCCAGCTCGGTGCCGAAGGACCAGCCCACCAGCCAGGGGCGCGGCAGGGCGCGCTCGCGCACGAAGTCCATCGCGGCAGCGACGTCGAAGGCCTCGGCGCGGCCGCCGTCGAACGTGCCGTCGCTCGTTCCCCGCGGCGAGGTCGTGCCCCGGGTGTTGAACCGCAGGACGGCCAGGTCCGCGAGGGCGGGCAGGCGACCGGCGGCCTTGCGCAGGATGTGCGAGTCCATGAACCCGCCCGCCGTCGGCAGCGGATGCAGCGTCACCAGCGTGGCCGCCGGCGGCCGCGCGGCCGGAAGGGCCAGTTCCCCGACGAGGGTCAGACCGTCCAGGGTCTCCAGTTCGATGTCCTCCCGGTGCGCGGGAAGCAGCACGGGGCCCCTGATCTCCATGTCAGCCGATCCTCCAGCAGGCGGTGTGCCAATGACGCCGCGCGGCGAGGTCCGCCGCGTCTCCGAGGATCCCATCGGCCCGCCACGTGACGACATGGGCGACCCCGGGATCGATCGTGCTCCCGCATCCGGGACACGTGTAGGTCTTCTGCGCCTGGGCGGTGCCCACCGGCTGCACGGTCCACTCCACGCCCCGCCGGACCTCCGTGCGCTTCCAGCCGCTCAGGAACCGTTCGAACGACGCTTCGTCTCCGGCCGGCCGGCGTCGCCCCCGCCGCGGCACGGGATCAGTACCAGCCCTTGCGCTGCGAGTGGTCCCACGCGCCGCATGGCGTGCCGTAGCGGCCCTTGATGTACCCCAGCCCCCAGGTGATCTGCGTGGCGGGGTTGGTCTCCCAATCCGCACCCGCCGATGCCATCTTCCTTCCGGGCAGCGACTGCGGGATGCCGTACGCACCGCTGGACTTGTTGTACGCGTTGACGCGCCAGCCCGATTCCTTCTTCCACAGCGCGACCAGGCACGCGAACTGGTCGTCTCCCCAGCCGCGCGCGCTGACCATCTCGTAGGCGATGGCCTGGGCGCTGCCCGGATTCGGGGTCACGAAGGGCGGCGTCCAGCGCTTCGCGGACGCGGTCGAGCCGGTCGTCGTGGTCGTGGCCTTCGGAGTGGGCGCCGGCTTCGGCTTCACGTACACCGAGTAGGTGATCCCCGATCGTCCGAGGTCGGCCGCCGCGTCCGTCGACGCCGCGATGTACGACTGCGCGTCCTCGACGGCAGAGGCGTACAGCGACAGCGGCGCCAGCTCGGACGCCTGCGCCTCGGGCGCCAGTACGCCCAGCGGAGCGATGTACGCCGCCGCGAACGCCGCGACGGCGACGGAGGCGAAGACGCTCACGACACCGCGTCGCCGCGACCAGCGCGCCTGCGGGGTGTGAGTCCGCCGCGCCGCGACCGTCGACGCTCGCGTGGCCAGCGTTCCCGGCGAGGGGGGGGTCAGCTCTTTACCCGAAGTCACAATGCCCTGATTCTAGCCAGCACCGTCTGGACATGCCATCCGAGTGCCGGGCGTGTGGGATCGTCGGGTCATCCCACCGCGAGGATGACGTCGACGACCGCGTCGAGCACGGCATCGACCTGCGCTTCGCTGTATCCGCCGCGCTGCATGCGGAAGGCCACCGTGCGCACCTGGTCTGCAGTGAGCGGCTCGCCCTGCTCCAGATAGCGCACGACACGATCGGCGACGTGATCGACCTCGTCGATGCGATAGCCGAACCGGAGCGCGCCGACGCGGCGGAATCTGCGTCGCTCGGGCCGGGAGAGCCGGTCGAGCACCTCCTGCGCACGTCCGCGCGAGGCACCGACCCAGGCGCGCGCACCACGCTGCGAGAGTGCGTGTTCGCGCTCGCGTGCGGCGAACGCATCCTCGAGCCTGCCCAGCGCCGCGTCGACGGCGGCGACGTCGTATCCGTGGACGACGAGGGGGAAGGCGACCGACCGCACGTCCGCGGCCCGGACGGGGCTCGCCTCGTCGTCGAACGCGGCACGTGCCCGCGCGAGGAACGCGTCGACCTCGGCGCTCGCGTATCCCTTCTGCCGCCCCCGTGCCTGCGGGAACGGCGCCGCCTGCTGGTTCATGCGACCGTGGCCAGAGGGAAGAACACGAAGTACATCGCGAGCGCGATGACTGTCGAGGGCAGAATCGAGTCGAGCCGGTCCAGCACGCCCCCGTGCCCCGGAAGCCACGAACTCATGTCCTTGATTCCCAGATCCCGCTTGATCATCGACTCTCCCAGGTCACCGGCGGTCGCAGACCCGAGCACGAGCACACCGAACACGAGCCCGACCCACCACGGGAGGTGGAGGAGGAAGATCGCGCACAGCACCGCTGCGACGACGCTGACGACGGCGGCGCCGGCGAATCCCTCCCAGGTCTTCTTCGGGCTGATGCGGGGAGCCATGGGATGCCGGCCGAAGGCGAGGCCGCTCGCGTAGGCGCCCGTGTCGGCGGCCACGACGATGATGATCATCGTGAGCACCCAGTACTGCCCCTGCTCCTGGCGCAGCAGGACCAGGAGCACACTGGCGAGGAACGCGACGTACAGCGGCACGAATCCGGCCACGAGGACGTCCGCGAGGACATCGCCGTACCGGCGCCCGTCGCGCCGCGTCATCTGCGCAAGCAGGCGCCACACCACGACGAAGGCTATGGCGGCGAAGGTGATGATCCAATGCGTCAGGTGCCCGACGAAGTAGCCGGCGAGCAGGATCACCAGTCCCGCGAGAAGCTGCGGCACGACATCGACCCGTCGTCCGCCCGCCTGCAGCGCCCGGGAGAACTCGAACAGTCCGAGCAGTCCCACCGGGATCACGAACAGCAGGAACAGCCACTTCAGGAACAGCAGCGATCCCAGCACGGCGGCGCCGATGGCCAGGCCGATGAGGATCGCCAGCAGCAGATTGCGCCCCGTACGCGCGTTGATGCGCTCGTTGGCCTCCTCGAACTCGGCCCGTGCGCGCTCGAACTGATGCTCGATCTCGCTGCGCGCCGTGCGTACGTGCGCCTGCAGCGACGGAGCGGACTCCGCTTCCGCCGCGCGACGCGCCTCGGCCCTGCTGGCCGGCGCGGATGCGGGCTCGTCACCCGAGGGGTCGTCTGTCATGGGGGGCTCAGACTTCGAGCAGCTCGGCCTCTTTGCGCTTGAGCGCCTCATCGACGGCGTCCACATGCGCGCGCGTGACGGTGTCGAGCTCCTTCTCCGCACGGACCAGCTCATCCTCGCCGACGTCGCTCTTCAGCGCGTCCAGCTCGTCCTTGCCCTTGCGCCGGATGCCGCGCAGGTGCACCTTCGCGTCCTCGCCCTTCGAACGGACGAGCTTGACGTACTCCTTGCGGCGCTCCTGTGTCAGCTCGGGCATGGTGACCCGGATCAGACTGCCGTCGTTGGTCGGGTTCGCGCCGAGGTTCGGCATGTCGCGGATCGCCTGCTCGATCGCCTTCAGCGCCGACTTGTCGTACGGCGAGATGACGAGGGTGCGCGCCTCGGGTGTGTTGAGCGACGCCAGTTGCGCCAACGGCGTCGGAGTGCCGTAGTAGTCCACCAGGACCTTCTGGAACAGCTGCGGGTTCGCGCGACCGGTACGCACGGTGGCGAAGTCCTCCTTCGCCGCCTCCACGGCCCGGTCCATGCGCGCGGTCGTGTCTGCCAGGATCTCGGCGATCACGGTCACTCCATTCGTCGTTGCGTCCTGTCGATTCTAGTGCGGCCCGGCCGCACGATTCAGACCGTGACCAGCGTGCCGATCGCGTCTCCCAGCAGCGCGCGCGTGACGTTGCCGGCCGGCTCCATGCCGAACACGCGCATGTCCATGCGATTGTCCATGCACAGGCTGAAGGCGGTGGAGTCGACGACCTTCAGCCCCTGCTGCAGCGCGTCGCTGTAGGTCAGCCGGTCGATGCGGGTCGCCGTCGGATCCTTCTTGGGATCGGCCGTGTACACGCCGTCGACGCCGTTCTTGGCCACGAGGACCTCGTCGGCCCCGATCTCGAGCGCGCGCTGTGCCGCGACCGTGTCCGTCGAGAAGTAGGGCAAGCCGGCCCCGGCGCCGAAGATCACGACACGGCCCTTCTCCATGTGTCGTTCGGCCCGGCGCGGGATGTAGGGCTCGGCCACCTGGGTCATCGAGATCGCCGACTGCACGCGTGTGGCGGCGCCGGCCTGCTCGAGGAAGTCCTGCAGCGCGAGGGCGTTCATGACGGTGCCGAGCATGCCCATGTAATCGGCGCGGCCGCGGTCCATGCCGCGCTGGCTCAGCTCGGCCCCGCGGAAGAAGTTGCCGCCGCCGACGACGATGGAGATCTCCACGCGGTCGGCGGCCGCGGCGATCTCCTGGGCGATCTGGCTGACGACGTCGGGGTTCACACCGAGCAGTCCTCCCCCGAACGCTTCGCCGGACAGCTTCAGAAGGACGCGTCGGCGTCCGGTGTTCTCATCGATCACGCGGGGATCCTCTCGTCGCGAGTGCAGACTATCGAACTGTGGGCATGGAAAAGGGTCCGCACCCGGGGATGCGGACCCTTCTCTGCGATTACGCGCCGACCTTGAACCGGGCGAAGTCGGTGACGCTGATGCCGGCGTCGGCGGCGACCTTGGCGACGGACAGCTTGTTGTCCTTCGCGTAGTCCTGCTCGAGGAGGGCGACCTGCTTGAAGTAGGCGCCCACGCGGCCCTCGACGATCTTCGGCAGCGCCGCCTCGGGCTTGCCCTCGTTCCGCGAGATCTCGGTCACGATCTGACGCTCCTTCTCGACCTCGTCCTCGGGGACGTCGTCGCGCGAGAGGTACGTCGGGTTGGCGAACGAGATGTGCTGCGCGATGGAGCGCGCGGTCTCGGCGTCGTCACCCGAGTAGGCGACGACGACGCCGATCTGCGGCGGCAGATCCTTGCTGGTCTTGTGCAGGTAGACCTCGACGCTGTCGCCGCTGACGGTGCGCACGCGACGCAGCTCGACCTTCTCGCCGATGATCGCGGCCTCGTCCGAGATGAGCTGCGCGACGGTCTGCCCGTCCGCGTCTGCGGCGAGGGCGGCTTCGGTCGAGTCTGCACCCGCGGCGGCCGCCGCGGCGAGGACCTTGTCGGCCAGCGCGATGAAGCGCTCGTTCTTGGCGACGAAGTCGGTCTCGGTGTTGAGCTCGATGAGCGTGACGGCGCCGTTCTGCTGGCTCGCGGCGACGAGGCCCTCGCTGGTGGAACGGTCAGCGCGCTTGGCGTTGCCCTTCGCGCCCTTCAGGCGCAGGATCTCGACGGCCTTCTCGAGGTCGCCGTCGGCCTCCTCGAGCGCCTTCTTGGTGTCGACCATGCCCGTGCCGAGCTGGTCGCGCAGTGTCTTGATGTCGGCGATGGTGAAGTTTGCCATGGTGGTGGCTCCTCAGTTGTCTCTGGTGGGGTGCGGGGGCTCGGCGCCCGCGAGATGCGCGGACGCCGAGCCGAACGACATGCCTCGTTACTCGGCGGGCGTCTCGGCGGCCTCGGCGGCGGCCTCGACAGGCGCCTCCTCGGCGGCGGCCTCGTCTGCAGCGGACTCTGCGACGGGAGCCTCGGCGACCGGAGCAGCGGCCTCAGCGGGCGCCTCTTCGGCGGTGGAGCCCTGCTCGAGCAGTTCGCGCTCCCAGTCGGCCAGCGGCTCGGCGTCGGCCGCCTCGTCGGACGGCTGGTGGCGCTGGATGAGACCCTCGGCCGCAGCATCCGCGATGATGCGGGTCAGCAGACCGACCGAGCGGATCGCGTCGTCGTTGCCGGGGATCGGGTACTGGAACTCGTCCGGGTCGGCGTTCGTGTCGAGGATGCCGATGACGGGGATGCCGAGCTTCTTCGCCTCGTCGATGGCGAGGTGCTCGCGCTTGGCGTCGACGACCCAGATCGCCGACGGCGTCTTCTGCAGGTTGCGGATGCCGCCGAGCGACTTGTGCAGCTTGTCGAGCTCGCGCTTCTTGAGCAGAAGCTCCTTCTTGGTGAATCCGCTGTCGGCAGGGTTCTCGAAGTCGAGCTCCTCGAGTTCCTTCATGCGCGCGAGGCGCTTCGAGACCGTCTGGAAGTTCGTGAGCAGACCGCCGAGCCAGCGCTGGTTGACGAAGGGCTGGCCGACGCGAGTGGCCTGCTCGGCGATGACCTCCTGGGCCTGCTTCTTCGTGCCGACGAAGAGAACGGTGCCGCCGTGGGCGACGGTCTCCTTCACGTACTCGTACGCGCGGTCGATGTAGGCCAGCGACTGCTGCAGATCGATGATGTGGATGCCGCTGCGCTCGGTGAGGATGAAGCGCTTGACCTTCGGGTTCCACCGGCGGGTCTGGTGTCCGAAGTGGACGCCGCTGTCGAGCAGCTGGCGAATGGTGACGACGGCCATGGCCGTTCTCCTGTTCTGGCGCGGGTGCGCCGTGTTTCGGTTGTTCTCGCCGGACCGGAAGGTCGCGGCGTGCCTGGTACCCGGCGCACACCCGCTCTCCGCCGGAGCGGGAAGACCTGGGGTGTGGATGCCGCGCCATCGAGTGGTTCCTCGGAACCGCTTCCGGCGCTCTGGGCACGCGTAGTCACCCCGACGAGCGGAGTGCTGCGTCGATTCTATCAGGAGGATGCCGGCATCCACCGCCTCCTCCCCAGGCGCCCGTTGACGGGATTGTCCACGGATCCCGTCGCCCGTGGCGTCCGGGCGCGGGAGACCCGGCAGGATCGACGTCCATGGCGCGTAGGGTGCGGATCACCGCCGGCACGGCGGCGGTGCTGCTCCTCGCCCTCGTCGGCGGACCGGTCGGCGCCGAGACCCAGGCGACGTCCTCACGGGGTGCGGAAGCAGTCGACGCACCGCGCACTGCTCGCGCCGCCGCGGCGTGGGAGTGGCCGCTGGCCGCGGCCCGCATCGTGCGGCCCTTCGTGGCCCCCGCCCACGCTTACGGGCCCGGCCACCGAGGCATCGACCTGATCGGCGCGGGCCCCGTCCGGGCGCCGGCGGACGGCGTGGTCGCGTTCCGCGGCATGGTGGCGGAGCGCGGTGTCGTGACGATCGACCACGGCGTCGGGCTCGTCTCCACGCTCGAGCCCGTGCGGGACGGGCCCCCGGCGGGCACGGTGGTGCGCCGAGGCGACGAGATCGGGGCCGTCGACGCGGGCGGGCACGCTGCCCCCGGCACGCTCCACCTGGGGGTGCGGCGGGACGGCGAGTACATCAACCCGCTGCTCCTGCTCGGCGGACTCCCCCGCGCCGTGCTCCTGCCGTGCTGTTGAGCATCAGGCGCGCGGATGCGCGCGACGGTAGGTCGCCGTGAGCTTCTCGGTGGACACGTGGGTGTAGATCTGGGTCGTCCCGAGGCTGGCATGGCCGAGCATCTCCTGCACGGTGCGCAGATCCGCACCGCCGTCCAGCAGATGCGTCGCGGCCGAGTGCCGAAGGGAGTGCGGGCCGAGGGTGGTGGCGCCGACCGCCGGTGCCACCGTGCGCGCGACCAGGTCGTAGACCCCGCGCGGCCCCAGTCGTCCTCCGCGCGCGCCGAGCAGCAGCGCGGCCCCCCCGTTCCCGGAGACGAGCGCAGGTCGTCCGCGGACGAGATAGGCCTCGACGGCGCGCGCCGCCGGGACGCCGAACGGCACGACGCGTTCCTTGGCGCCCTTGCCCAGCACCCGGGCGGTGCGCCGGCCGAGGTCGACATCGTCGACGTCGAGACCGCACAGCTCGGATACGCGGATGCCCGCCCCGTAGAGGAGTTCGAGGATGGCGGCGTCGCGCAGGGCGATCGGATCGCCGTCCTGCGCTGCCGCGGCACGGGCGTCGAGCACTTCGCTCAGTGCGCTCGCGGTCGCGACCTGCGGCAGGGTGCGTCCGCGCTTGGGCGCGACCAGCCGCAGGCTCGGATCGCTGCCGATCCGCTCGGTCTCGGTCGCCCAGGAGAAGAACCCGCGGGCCGACGCCGTGCGTCGCGCGATCGTCGCGCGCGCATCGCCCCGCTTCGTCGCCGTCCACAGCCACTCCCGCAGCGTCTCCAGATCCACGTCGCTGAGCGGTGCGTCGCCGGCGCTGACGGCGAGATCGCGCAGGTCGGCGCGGTAGGCGCGCACCGTCGCCGGCGACAGGCGACGCACCCGCTCCAGATGGAGCGCGTACTCGTCGACCGCTGCGGACAGGCGCATGCCTCCAGGATGCCCGCTGCGCGCCTCGGCCGCTTCGCGCCACACCGTCCCGCCATGTCCGCGACGGGGTCAGTGCGTCGGGCGGCGCCAGCCGGTGTCCGACCGCACCGCGGTGCCGTCGAGGGAGAGCAGGCCGAGCACCGCCTGGACTTCGTCGACGGCGAGCCCGCTGCGGCGAGCGATGTCGGCGTCGTCCCGCCCAGCACGGGTGCTCAGCGCATCCAGGACGCGTGTGCGATCGTCGGTGCGCGAGGCATCCTCGCACGGGGATCCGGTCTCGAAGCCGAGCAGCTCCCGCACCTCCGCCGAGGTTGTCACGCAGCGCGCGTCGTACTCGCGCAGCAGCCGGTGGCAGCCGGCGGAGGTGGCACTCGTGACAGGCCCGGGCACCGCTCCGAGCGGGCGGCCGAGCGATGCCGCATGGCCCGCGGTGTTCAGCGTCCCGCTGCGCCACCCCGCCTCGACGACGACGGTGGCGTCGGCCAGGGCGGCGATGTTGCGGTTGCGCTGCAGGAACCGCCACTTGGTCGGCGTGGACCCGCACGGCACCTCACTGGCCACGGCCCCGCGGCCTGCGATCCGATCGAGCAGGTCGCGGTGTCCCGCCGGGTAGGGCCGCTCGACACCGCCGGCCATGAGGGCGACGGTGGGACCGCCGGCCTGCAGCGCGGCGTGGTGCGCCGCGCTGTCGATGCCGTACGCCCCGCCCGAGACGATCGTGATCCCCGTCGCCGCGAGCTCGGCGGCGAGCTGGCCGGCGATCTGCTCGCCGTAGAAGCTGGCGGCGCGGGCGCCGACCAGGGCGATCGCCCCGGCCGGGGCGGAGAGCGCACGCGGGTCGCCGCGTACCCAGAGACAGTGCGGCGCGTGGCGCCCGAGGTCGTCGAGCCGATGCGGCCACCACTGGTCGAGCGGGGTCACGAGCTCGACGCGGGCCTGGCGCGCGACTGCGAGCGCGTGGCCGCCGTCGGCGAGGCGAGGCCGCCAGCGTCGCCGCGCCTTCTCGAGGTCGCCGAGGTCGTGTGCGAGGGGGCCCAGCGCCGTGTCGCTGCCGAACGCCGCCTCGAGCGCCGGCACGGGGCCGAGCAGCTGGACGAGGCCTCCGGCGACGCCGTCGCCCGGCTCGGTCAGCGTCGACCAGAGCGCCCGCGCGTACCGATCGAGGAGCGCGGTCTCATCACGCAGGACAGACTCCGGCACGAGCCCGGCGAGTTCGCGCGCCGCCGCAGCGACGGTGAGCGTCGGCGTGGTCACAGGACGACTCCCCTCTTCAGATACAGCGCACGGCCGATGTCGGCCGCGGACGGCCGGTCACGCCCGCCCAGGTCGGCGAGGCTCCACGCGACCCGCAGGACGCGGTCGTAGCCGCGGAGGGTGAGCGAGCCCCGCTGGAGCGCGGCGTCCAGCGGCCGACGGATCGCCGGCTCGGGCGTGCGCGGTCCGGCGCGCAGCCAGGCGCCCGACACCTGCGCGTTCGTCGTCCACGGCGTCGTGCGCAGTCGCACGCGGGCGCGGTCGCGCGCCTCGGCCACACGCGTGCGCGCTTCGGTGGTCGTGGTGCCCGGTTGAGCAGAGGGGTCGAGGTGGGCGACCGCCACGCGCTGCAGCGAGAGCTCGATGTCGATCCGGTCCAGGAGCGGACCGGACAGGCGCGAGAGGTAGCGCCGGATCGCGAGCGACGGACACAGGCATTCGCCGCCGGGAACACCGTAGTTGCCGCACGGGCACGGATTCGTGGCCAGCACCAGCTGGAACCGCGCGGGGAACGTCGCCCGGAAGCCGGCGCGGTGGATCTCGATCTCTCCCGACTCGAGGGGCTGACGCAGCGAGTCCAGTGCGTGCGCGCCGAACTCGCCCGCCTCGTCGAGGAAGAGGACGCCGCCGCTGGCCCGCGCGATCGCCCCCGGACGGACGATGCGGCTGCCGCCGCCGACCAGCGCTGCGACGCTCGTGCCGTGGTGCGGCGCCTCGAACGGGGGGACACGCGTCAGGTCGGTCATCGCGAACCCGGAGAGCGAGCGCACCGAGGCCACCTGGAGCGCATCGGCATCATCGAGATCCGGGAGGATGCCGGGGAGCCGCCGCGCCAGCATCGTCTTGCCGGCGCCGGGCGGACCGCTCATCAGCACGTGGTGGCCGCCGGCGGCGGCGACGATCAGCGCGTCGACGGCGTCGCGCTGCCCGATGACGTCGGCCAGGTCGAGGCGCTCCTCCGCCACAGGGTCGGCCGGCGCCGGAGCCGGCACCGGCTCGAGCTCCGCCGCCGCGACGTCCAGGCCGTGGTGACGGGCGACGTCGGCCAGACTCACGGCGCTGCGGACGCGCACGCCCTGGACGAGGGCGGCCTCCTCGGCGTTGGCGTGCGGGACCACCACGTCGGTGAAGCCCGCCCGCGCCGCGGCGACGACCGCGGGCAGGACGCCGGGAACCGGTCGCAGCCGGCCGTCGAGGCCGAGCTCGCCGAGGTGCACCGTGCGTTCGAGCGAACCGGCATCCATCGGCAGTTCCGTCGCGAGCGCGGCGACGGCGATCGCGACGTCCAGACCCGACCCGTGCTTGGGCAGGGCCGCCGGAGACAGATTGACGGTCAGGTGGCGGCGCGGCAGCGGCAGGTCGCTGTTCGCGCACGCGGTGAGCACGCGCTGATGCGCCTCCCCGATCGCCTTGTCGGCCAGGCCGATGATGGCGAAGCCGGGGATCGTCTTGCTGAGATCGGCCTCGACCTCCACGACGTCGCCGACGAGCCCCGTCAGGACGATCGACCAGGTGCGCGCGACGCTCACCGGATGTCCTCGAGGTGCTCGAGCACGGCGGTCGCCGGGTCCTCGCCGGTGATGCCGATCACATCCAGCCGCAGGCGGTGCCCGCGCGCCAGCTCGGGGTGTGCGACGACCCACGCGCAGCTCAGGCGCCAGAGTCGCTCTCTCTTGCGCGCGTGGATGGCCTCGAACGGGTGCCCGAACCAGTCCGTGCGCCGGGTCTTGACCTCGACGACGACGAGGTCGCCTCCACGCGTCGCGACGATGTCCAGCTCGCCCGACGGGCACCGCCAGTTGCGCGCGATCAGGGTGTAGCCGTGCTCCTGGAGGTGCCGCGCCGCGCGCTCCTCGCCCGCGCGTCCCCGGTCGTCTTTGTCAGCCATGCACGGCATCGTGCCCGCTCACGGCGTCCCGTGGAGCGCGGTTCGGGCGTTCCGTGCAAACTCTCCCGCTCCGCCCGCCTGTGCAGGAGTCTGCGCGGGCGCCGCTGCCGGCGGATCAGCTGTCGAGCGAAAGCTCTTCGGGCAGCTGGAAGTCGCGGCGCTGCAGCTCCTCGACGTTGACATCCTTGAAGGTGAGCACGCGCACCGACTTGACGAAGCGATCGGCGCGGTAGATGTCCCAGACCCAGACGTCGGTCATGGAGATCTCGAAGTAGAAGTCGTGCTCGGTGTCGCGGCGGACGACGTTGACCTCGTTGGCGAGGTAGAACCGCCGTTCGGTCTCGATGACGTACTGGAACTGCGAGACGACGTCGCGGTACTCCTTGTACAGCGCCAGCTCGAGCTCGCGGTCGTAGTCCTCGAATACTTCGTCGTCCATGATGACTCCATCCTAGGCGGCGTCGCGCACCCCGCAGCCGCGTCGGAGTGCCGCGTCAGAACAGGGTGGGCGCGTCCGCGATCGCCCACGACGCGCGATGGTGCGCGCTGAGGCCGTGCGCGCGGATCGCGGCGCGGTGCTCGCCGCTCGCGTACCCCTTGTTCCGCGCCCATTGGTAGACGGGAGTGGTCGCGTGCAGGTCGGCCATGAGCCCGTCGCGGGCCACCTTCGCGATGACGGATGCCGCGGCCGCCGACGCGCAGTCACGGTCGGCCTTGATGATGGGCTGCACGCGGAGCGCGCCGCCGGCGGGCGTGATGTAGTCGTGGTTGCCGTCGAGGATCACGATCGCCTCCTCCGGGACCACGCCGAGTCCGCGCAGGTCGGCGATGGCGCGCAGCGCCGCCGTTCCGAGCGCCCGGATGATCCCGACCTGGTCAATCTCCGCGGCGCTGGCCCACCCCACCGCCGAGGCGACCACCCAGTCCGCCGCGCGCGCCGCCACGTCGGGCCGCCGACGCTCGGCGACGAGCTTCGAATCGCGCAGTCCCTCGGGTACGCGTCGCCGGGACATCGCCGGGTCGACGACCGCGGCGCCGACGGCGACCGGTCCGGCCAGCGCGCCGCGACCCACCTCGTCGCACGCGATCACGAGCGCGTGCTCGCGGAGCAGGCGCCGCTCGACGGTGAGGGTGGGCACGGCCACGGTCATGGCCCGGCAGGCTCCGGAATGCCGGCGAACACGTCGTGATGGAAGTCGACGGTGCCGAAGCGCGACAGCGGCCAGGTGATCAGGAACGCCCGGCCGACGACGTTGTCGAGGGGGACGAACCCCTGGGTCGGCTGGTCCATGTGATAGCGCGAGTCCTGTGAGCGGTCGCGGTTGTCGCCCAGCACCCACAGCCCGTCCTCCGGCACGACGACGTCGAAGGGCACCTCGGCGGGCGCCGCCTGCCCCTGCGCGAGCCGCAGATACGCGCTCTCGTCCAGGGGGACGCCGTTGACCGCGATCTGCCCGAGCGCATTGCAGCACACGACGTGATCGCCCGGCATCCCGATGATGCGCTTGATGAGGTGGTCTTTGCTGTCCGACGCGGAGATGCCCACGAGCGAGAGGAGCCAGTCGACGCTCCGGACGAGGAGGGGCTGGTCCTCGGGCGGAGCCGACGGCAGCCACCCGCCCGGATCGCGGAAGACGACGACGTCGCCGCGCTCGTAGCCGCTGAAGCGCGGCGTCAGCTCATCGACGAGGATGCGGTCGTCGATCTGCAGTGTGCTCTCCATCGACCCCGACGGGATGTAGAAGGAGCGGACGAGGAACGCCTTCACGAGCGAGGACACGATGATCGCGATCAGCAGGATCACGATCACATCGCGCACGAGCGGCCAGATGCTGCGTCGCGGCCGTGCGACGAACGGGTCGTCTGCCGGTCCCGTCGCGGGCGCCGCCTTCTCGGAGGTCATGCCTGTCCTTCACACCGGCCCGCCGCGGATCGGCAGCCTTCTTCCAGGGTCGCACATCTCACCCCCGCCCCGATGCGGGCGCGGGCCCGGAAACGCCGAAATGCCCCGGATCCGACCGGGGCATTTCGCGGGGAGCGCGTCAGTTGTCGCGCTTCTCCTTGATCTTGGCCTTCTTGCCGCGAAGGTTGCGCAGGTAGTAGAGCTTCGCGCGACGCACGTCGCCGCGGGTGACGACCTCGATGTGGTCGATCACCGGGCTGTGCACCGGGAAGACGCGCTCGACGCCCACCTGGAAGCTGATCTTGCGGACCGTGAAGGTCTCACGTACGCCGTCGCCCTGGCGGCCGATGACCACACCCTGGAAGACCTGGATACGCGAGCGAGAGCCCTCGGTGATGTTGACGTGCACCTTGACGGTGTCGCCGGGAGCGAACTCGGGGATGTCGTTGCGCAGCGATGCCGCGTCGACGGAGTCGAGGATCTGCATGATCGTCACTTCCTTGCAGCCGCCACAGGTCGACCGCGAATAAGAGGGAAAGGATGTCGTGTGCCCTGGCGTCCGCGAACGGCGCCGCTCCCCTGAGGCAGAGCCTGTCCGGGCACAAACATCCATTCTGCCACGGATCGGGAGGCCGACCAAAACGTGTCAGGCGGGCGGCGGGGTCTGCTTCTCGCTGACGACGATGACCTCGGGCGACGCCGCGGCATCGGGCCGCGCCGGTGGGGGGATGTACCCGAGTCCCTCGGCGGTGCGATGCAGGACGGCGGACGGCCGGGCCTCGCGCAGCAGCTGCCACAGCATGAGCCACAGCAGAGCCAGGAACACCGCGACGGCGGCTCCCAGCACCGGCCAGAAGGATGCCGGCGAGAACAGCCCGACGACGATCGTCAGCAGATGCCACACACCCAGTCCCGCGACATCCCACCAGGACACCATGCGCGAGTGGCGCACCGTGCCGCGGGCGCGGACCAGGAGCGTCAGGACGAGCTGGCCCACGAAGACGGAGGGGATCGCGATCAGCAGCACCCACAGCAGCGCCCACCCGCTCGCGCTGAACGCGATCCAGCCGATCAGCAGCCACAGCGGCAGCACGAACGCGGCCGGTATCAGCCAGGAGAAGAACGCGCGCCGCACCCACATGTCCTCGATGCTACGCCCATCCCCCAGAATGGAAGCTGAGGAAAGGATCCCGATGATCGAGCTGCGCACGCCCGCCGAGATCGACGCGATGCGGCCGGCGGGCCGCTTCGTTGCCGAAGTGCTCGCCACGCTTCGCGACGAGACGAAGGTGGGCACGAACCTGCTGGCCATCGACCGGCGGGCCCACGAGCTGATCCGCCGTGCGGGCGCGGAATCCTGCTACATCGACTACCACCCGTCCTTCGGCGCGAGCCCCTTCGGGAAGGTGATCTGCACGTCGGTGAACGACGCCGTGCTGCACGGCCTCCCCCACGACTACGCCCTCCGCGACGGCGACCTCGTCTCGCTCGACTTCGCCGTCGCGGTCGACGGCTGGGTCGCGGACTCCGCGATCTCGTTCGTCGTGGGCACGCCTCGCGACGAGGACCTCGCCGTCATCGACACGTCCGAGCGCGCGCTCGTCGCGGCGATCGCCGCAGCCACCACGGGCAACCGCATCGGTGACATCTCGCACGCGATCGCGCAGGTGGGCCACGCCGACGGCTACACGATCAACACCGACTTCGGCGGGCACGGCGTCGGCCGCGTCATGCACGGCGATCCGCATGTGCCCAACGACGGCAAGCCGAACCGCGGCTATCCCCTGCGGGCCGGTCTCGTGGTCGCGCTCGAACCCTGGTTCCTGCAGACGACGGACGAACTCGTCACCGACCCGGACGGCTGGACGCTGCGCAGCGTCGACGGCTCGCGTGGCGCGCACTCCGAGCACACGGTCGCCATCACCGACGACGGACCGATCGTGCTGACCGACCGCGCGTTCCTCGGCGTCGACTGATCCCGGCGACGCGCGACTCGTCGCAGCGCGGGCGACCTCACCGGCATCCCTCCCTCCTCGTGAGGGAGAAGTGACGCGGGGGTAACCGCGCGGGCAGTCGTGCGGAAACACAGCCTCCGTAGCGTCGGAGCTCCCCGACGAGCCGAGGACGCGCCATGACCACATCTGCATCATCGCCCCGCACCATCGCTGTCGCCCCGAGCGCGGACGAGGTCGTGCTGACCCGGCGTCCCGGACGCTGGATCGACGGCTGGAACCCGGAGAACGAGCGATTCTGGCACGCCGAGGGTCGCCCGATCGCGCGCCGGAACCTCGGCTGGTCGATCTTCGCGGAGTTCCTGGGCTTTATCATCTGGCAGCTGTGGAGCATCGTCGTGGTGATGCTGCCGGCGGCCGGGTTCACGCTGTCGACCTCGGAGTCGTTCTGGCTGATCTCGCTTCCGAGCCTGGTGGGGGCCACGCTGCGGTTCCCGTACACCTTCGCGGTGGCCCGGTTCGGCGGTCGCAACTGGACGATCATCTCGGCTGCCCTGCTGCTGATCCCGGCAGTGCTCCTCGGGATCGTCGTGGCCGATCCGGAGACGCCGTTCTGGGTGCTGCTGATCGTCGCCGCGCTGGGCGGCGTCGGCGGCGGCAACTTCGCCAGCTCCATGGCGAACATCACCTACTTCTTCCCCCAGCGTGAGAAGGGCTGGGCGCTGGGTCTCAACGCGGCCGGCGGCAACCTGGGGACCTCGGTCGCCCAGTTCTGCGTACCCGTCGTGGTCACCCTCGGTGCCGGCGCCACCCTCAACATCTCGTGGGCCGGGTGGATGTGGATCCCGCTCATCCTGCTCGCGATCTGGGGCGCCGCACGGTACATGGACAACCTCTCCTCCGCGAAGGCGGACCTCTCGGCCTCCGCGGCCGCCCTCCGGGAACCGCACCTGTGGGTGCTCGCGCTGCTCTATATCGGGACGTTCGGGTCGTTCATCGGCTTCGCCAGCGTGTTCCCGAAGCTCATCGCCGATCAGTTCCCCGCGTGGTCGACGATCCAGGTGGGCCAGGCGGCGATCTCCCTCGCGTTCCTGGGCGCGCTCGTCGGCTCGCTCGCCCGCCCGTACGGCGGCCGCCTCGCCGACCGGTTCGGCGGCGCGCGGGTGACAGTGGTCGCCTTCGCGGTGATGGCCGGCGGAGCCCTGGCGCTCCTGCTGACGCTGCCCCAGGCGGACTTCGCCCTGTACCTCGTGTGCTTCCTGGTGCTGTTCACCGCGACGGGCGTCGGCAACGGGTCGACCTACCGGATGATCCCGAGCGTGTTCCACGCCCGCGCGCTGGCTTCGCCCGATGCCGGCGGCCTGGATGCCTCCCGCCGCACGGCGGCCGCCGCGCTCGGCCTGATCTCTGCGATCGGCGCGTACGGCGGATTCCTGGTCCCGCAGATCCTCAATGCGTCGCAGGCGACGACCGGAAGCTACAGCGCGGCCTTCCTGGGCTTCGTCGTCGGCTACGCGGCGCTGCTGGTTCTCACGCTCGTCGTGTACGCCGTGCCCCGCCGCGCGCTCGCGGGCGAGCGCATCTGACCTCAGAGCGATGCCCGGCGGGATCCGCAGATCCGGCCGGGCATCGCTGCGCGCGGCACGCGCGCGCTCAGTACACGTCCCGCGCGTAGCGACCTTCGGCACTCATCGCCTGGAGATACTCCGCGGCGCCGTCCGGGCTCATCCCCCCGTGCTGCTGCAGGACCAGCGCGAGCGTGTGGTCCACGTCCTTGGCCATACGCGCGGCATCGCCGCACACATAGAGGTGCGCACCGGCGTCGAGCCAGCGCCACAGCTCGAGTCCGTGCTCGATCATGCGGTCCTGCACATAGATCTTCTGCCGCTGATCGCGGGAGAAGGCGACGTCGAGACGGGTGAGCGTGCCCTCGTCGCGCATCTGCAGGAGCTCATCGCGATAGTAGAAGTCGGTCGCCTCGTGCTGCTCACCGAAGAAGAGCCAGTTGCGCCCGGTGTGTCCATCGGCCCGACGGTCGTGCAGGAACCCGCGGAACGGCGCGATGCCGGTGCCCGGCCCGACCATGATCGCCGGGGTGGCGGGATCGGCGGGAGGACGGAAGTGCGGCGTGCCCTGCAGGAACAGCGGGACCGTCCTGTCCGTCGGAGCATCGGCGAGCATCGTCGAGCACACGCCGCCCCGCCGCCGGCCGCTCTCGGTGTCGAACCGGACCACGCCGACGGTGAGCTCGATCCGGTCCGGGCTGCTCTTCGGGCTCGAGGAGATCGAGTACTGCCGGGGCGTCAGCCGCTTGAGCACCGACATCCACTCCGCCGCCTCGGCCCGCACGGGGAAGGCGTGCAGCAGATCGACGGCCTGCAGACTCCAGAGGTACTGCTCGAGACGAGCCTTGTTCTCGCGCCGCAGCAGGCTCGCCAGCGTCGTGTCGTTCGAGCGCTCGGCGAGGAAGGCGAGCAGCCCCGGAGTGATGCGGGTGAGGTCGACGCGTCGCGTCAGCGCATCGACCAGATAGTGCTCGCGGCCGTCGACCTCCACGATCGTGCGCGGGTCGAGTCCGGTCGCCGTCAGCCACTCGTCCACGAGCTCCGGCCGGTTGAGGCAGATCACTCCGAGCGAGTCGCCTGCGGCGTAGGTGACGCCGGCGCCAGCGATGTCGAAGCCGATACGCCGCACCTCCTTAGCCGAGCCGGCACCGCTCAGGAGCTCGTTGGCGCACAGTGCCGCCGCGACCGGGTTGGCGCGGGTGAACAGGCGCTCGGGAGCGGTGCCCGTTGCGACCGGCGCCGCTGCCGGCGCGTCAGGGGCGAGCGTCGCGATCAGCGCCTCGGCCCATCCTGCGGCGTCCGCCTCGTCGGATTCGCACTCCACACGCGGCAGCAGGGCCGTGGCTCCGAGATCCGCCAGACGGGTGTCGAGGAGACGTCCGTGCCCGCAGAAGTCGTCATAGGCGGAGTCTCCCATCGCGAAGACGGCGTAGGCGAGATCCGGCAGAGCCGGTGCGCTGCCACCGCGCAACTCGGTCCACAGGCCGGCCGCGTTGTCCGGCGGCCCGCCGTCGCCGAACGTCGAGGTCACGATGAGCACCGTTCCCAGCGCCGCGAGCTCGGCAGCGCTGACCTGCGCCATGCTCCGGGACTGCACGACGATCCCGCGCGCGGCGAGTGCGGCGGCGCACTCCGCCGCCACGCCCTCCGCGTTGCCGGTCTGCGAGCCCCAGAGGAGCGTCACCGGGGGGCGCGAGTCCGCTGCGGCGGCCGGCGCGGCCCGCCACCCGGCGAGCAGACCGTCCACCCACACGCGCGACAGCGGGGACAGCGGTGCGTTCGGCGGCAGCACCCGCCGCGTTCCCGGCGGGACTGAGGACAGTCCGTGCAGCAGCCCCGCGACATAGGTGCGCTCCGGATCGGTCAGGGGCGACGAGACCCCTGCCGCGACGCCGACCTCCTCCAGGGCATCCGCCGTCGAGGGCACCTCCGTGCCCTCGGAGGCCGGTCCCGGTCCGACCCGCCGCAGCGACACGGCGGCGACCTTGAACTCGGGCTGGCGGGAGTCGGCATCGACCGCATCGTTGGTGACGGCGTTCACGGTCAGATACTCACCGTGTTCGTCGTTCCAGTGGAACGGGGCGAACAGGCAGCCCGGCTGCACGCGGTCGCTGACGGCGGCGGGCAGCACCACGCGCCCACGTCGCGAGGCCACCTCGACCATGTCGCCCTGCGCGATCCCCGCCGCCTGCGCATCGTCCGGGTGCACCTCGACGAACGGGGCCGGGTTCAACCGTGTGAGCGTGCCGACCCTGCCGGTCTTGGTCATGGTGTGCCACTGATGCTGCAGCCGCCCGGTGTTGAGCACCCACGGATAGTCGTCGTCCGGCGGCTCGTCGGGTCCGGCATGCGGTCGGGCGAAGAACGCCGCACGGCGACTGGGCGTCGGAAAGGCCAGTGCGGGCGCGTCGCCGTCCGCGGTGCGGTGCAGCGTCTGGCTCACGCCGTCGTTCACATAGCGGATCGGATGCCGGTCGGCCGCGTCGCCGGGCGGTGCGGGCCACTGCACCGGGCCGCGCCGCAGGCGTGCGTAGTCGACGCCGCGGACATCCCAGCCCGTCTGCGGGTTCCAGAACGACCGCAGCTCGGCGAAGATCTCCTCGGCCGATGAGAACGCGAAACCCTCCGCGTAGCCCATGGCCTGCGCCACTCGGCAGATCAGCGCCCAGTCCGGGAGCGCCTCGCCGGGCGCCGGGGCGATCGGCGGGATGAGGGTGAGCGTGCGATCGCTGCCGACCATGACTCCCTCGCCCTCGACCCAGAGGGCCGCCGGCAGCACGATATCGGCGTAGCCCGACGTGGCCGTATCGGCGAAGACATCCTGGACGATGACCAGATCGGCCGCTTCGAGACCGGCGATGACGTTGCGGCGATTGGCGACCGAGGCGACCGGGTTCGTGCAGATGATCCACACGGCCTTGATCTCGCCGTCGGCCATCGCACGGAACATGTCGATCGTTCCGCTGCCCGCCTCAGCCCGGACCGACCCCGGGGCGAGTCCCCACGCCTCCTCCGCGAAGGCCCGATCGGCGGCGCTGAGCACCGACCGCTGACCCGGCAGACCTGGGCCCATGTACCCCATCTCGCGGCCGCCCATGGCGTTGGGCTGTCCCGTGAGGGAGAACGGGCCGCTCCCCGTCCGGCAGATGGCGCCGGTGGCCAGGTGCAGATTGCAGATCGCGTTGGTGTTCCACGTTCCCTGCACCGACTGGTTCAGCCCCATCGTCCACAGCGACATCCACTCGCCGGCTTCCGCGATCCAGCGGGCCGCCGTCCGGATGTCGTCCTCGGCCAGGCCCGTGATGTGCGCGACAGTCGCGACCGGGTAGTCGGCGAGAAAGGCCGGCATCGCTTCCCACCCGTCCGTGTGCGCCGCGATGAAGTCCTCGTCGATGTGGCCGTCCTCGACGAGCAGATGGAGCAGTCCGTTCAGCAGCGCGAGGTCCGTCCCCGGAGCGATCGGCAGGTACAGATCCGCCCGCTCGGCGGTGGCCGTCCGGCGCGGATCGACGACGATGAGCCGCGCGCCCTGCTTGAGTCGCTCGGCCATGCGCAGGAACAGGATCGGATGACAGTCGGCCATGTTCGAGCCCATCACCAGGAACAGGTCGGCGTGGTCGAGGTCCTCGTACGAGCCGGGCGGCCCGTCCGCACCGAGCGACTGCTTGTAGCCGGTGCCCGCCGAGGCCATGCACAGCCGCGAGTTCGACTCGATGTGGAGTCCCCGGACGTGCCCTTTCATGAGCTTGGTCGCCAGGTACTGCGCTTCGATCGTCATCTGCCCGGACACGTACAGCGCGACGGCGTCGGGGCCGTGCTCGTCGATGATCTCGCGAAGGCGCCGTCCGGCATCGGCGACGGCGACATCCAGCGTCACGGGAGCGGCGGCCTCACCGCGGACCCGACGCAGGTGAGCGGTCGTGAGTCGCCCCGGCGCCGCCATGAGCTCCACGTGCGTGGCACCCTTCGTGCACAGCCGTCCCCGGTTGGTGGGATGATCGCGGTCACCCGCGGTCTTCGCGAGGCTGCCGCCCTCACCGGTCGTGACACAGATCCCGCAGCCGACGCCGCAGTACGAGCAGACGGTGCGCACCACCGCGCCCGGCGCGAGTGCGCTCGTCTCGGCGGGGGCGACCATGCTCCGATGATCGTCCAGCGGTGTTCCGCCCGGTTTCCCGCCGTGTTACCGGCCGATCACACCGACCTCACGACGCCCGCGCCCGCGCGGTGAGTCGCCCCGCTCCCGTTCTGTCAGTCCGGCAGCAGGTCCGGGCGGCGCTCACGCGTCCGCGCGACCTGCTGCGCGTGCCGCCAGGCCGCGACGTTGCCGTGATGTCCGCTCAGCAGCACATCGGGGACGTCCAGGCCCCGCCAGGACGCGGGCTTCGTGTATGACGGATACTCCAGCAGACCGGTCTCGTGCGACTCCTCGACAAGGCTCGCCGGATTGCCGACGACACCCGGGACGAGCCGGCCGATCGCCTCGATCATCGCCATCGCAGCGACCTCACCCCCGTTGAGGACATAGTCGCCGAGACTGACCAGGCGGACCTCGCCGAGCGTGGCCGCGTAGGCGAAGACGCGCTCGTCGATGCCTTCGTAGCGGCCGCACCCGAACACGAGGTGGTCGGCCTGCGACAGCTCCCGGGCCATCGCCTGCGTGAACGGCGTGCCGGCGGGTGTCGGAAAGACGAACACCGGAGCCGCACCGGCATCCTGCCCGATCTCGTCGAGGGCCTCGCCCCACGGTTCGGGCTTCATCACCATCCCCGCACCGCCCCCGTACGGGGTGTCGTCGACCGTGCGATGGCGGTCGCGGGTGTGGTCGCGCAGGTCGTGGACGCGCACGTCGAGCAGGCCCGCGCCGCGTGCCCTGCCCAGCAGCGAGACCTCGAGGACGTCGAAGAACGTCGGGAAGATCGTGACGACGTCGATGCGCACGTCAGCCCTCGCCGGCCGCGTCCTCGCCCGCGGCGACCGCCGGCTCGTCGTCGGTCGGGATCTCCTCGAACAGCCCCGCCGGAGGCGTGACGACCACGCGGCCGGCCGCGATGTCCACCTCGGGCACGATCGCCTTGACGAAGGGCACGAGGATCTCGCCGTCGCCTCCCGTCGCGGGACGGACGATGAGGAGGTCCTGCGCGGGGAGATGCTCGACCCGGACCACCCGACCGACACCGACGCCGTCACGGATGACGTCGAGACCCACCAGCTGATGGTCGTACCACGCGTCGTCCTCGGCGGAGGCAGTGGCCTCGTCCTGGTCGATCCACAGGATGGCGCGCACGATCGTCTCGGCGGCGTCGCGGTCCTCGATCTCATCGAGGAAGACCACGGGGTGGGAGTTCATCCACCGGAACTCCCGGACGGTGACGGTCTTGCCGTGCCACGGCGAGGACTCCGGCACCTGGAGGGTGAAGACGGCGCCCGGGAAGAATCGGCCGTCCGGGTCGTCCGTGTACAGCTCGAGCTTGAGGGCGCCCTTGAGCCCGTGCGCCTTGACGAGGCGGCCGACGCGCAACTGCGTGCGGGCCGGCTTGGATGCGGCCATCTCAGTCGTCCGCGACGTCGACGCGGACGCGCGCCCCGTCGGCCAGCGCACTCACGAGGGTGCGCAGGGCCTTGGCCGTGCGACCGCCGCGCCCGATGACGCGACCCCGGTCGTCGGGGTGCACGCGGACCTCCAGGACATCCCCACGAGGAGTCCGGGAGGAACGGATCGTGACATCGTCGGGGTGATCCACGATCCCCTTGACGATGTGCTCGAGCGCGGCGGTCAGCAAGGTCTTACTCTGCGTCGTTCTGCTCGGTCTCGGCCGGAGCCTCGACCTCGGCAGCGGGCTCGGCGGCCTTCTTCTCAGCCTTCGGCTTGAGGACCGACTTCTTGGCCGAGTCGAGCTGGAACTCGGGCTTGGGCTCGGCGACCTTCACCGTCGAGACGGCGTTCTTGTCGCCCTTGAACTTGCCCCAGTCGCCCGTGAGCTTGAGCAGTGCGGTGACCTGCTCGGTCGGCTGCGCGCCGACCGACAGCCAGTACTGCGCACGCTCGGAGTCGACCTCGATGAACGAGGGCTCCTCGGTGGGGTGGTACTTGCCGATCTCCTCGATCACACGACCGTCGCGCTTGGTGCGCGAGTCGGCGACGACGATGCGGTAGTAGGGCGCGCGGATCTTGCCCAGGCGCTTGAGACGAATCTTGACAGCCACGGTTCTCCTGAATGCTGTAGTGAGGTGATGAACGTCGCCTGGAGCGTGGGGTGCACACCCGGCGGAAGCTCTGTGGTGGAACGCCGCGCCGGATAGAGGGTCGGGCGGGCGGTCCAACGGTCCATTTTGCCAGATGGATGGCGATGCCGCGAACCGGCGCGCGTGCGTGGGAGACTGAGCGGATGACGGTGCCCTTCGCGACCTCCGCGCGCTCCTCGGTCGGGATCGAGTGGGAGCTCATGCTCGCCGACCGCGACAGCGGCGACCTCGTTCCCCGCGCCCCCGATCTCATCGCCGAACTGGCGGCCCAGTCGGAGCTGGAACGGCACACCATCACCGAAGAGCTGCTGACCAACACGATCGAGGTCACCAGCGGCGTGGGCGACACCGTGGCCGCCGCGGTGGACGACATCGCCGATGCGATCGCCCAGGTACGCACGGTGACCGATCCGATGCAGATCGAGCTGCTGTGCGCGGGAAGCCATCCCTTCGCCCAGTGGTATCACCAGCAGGTCACCGACAAGACGCGCTACCACAAGCTGATCGAACGCACGCAGTGGTGGGGCCGGAACATGATGATCTGGGGGATCCACGTCCACGTCGGCGTCGATGACGTCAATAAGGTGTTCCCGATCATCAATGCCCTGTCGGCGTACCTTCCGCACCTCCAGGCGCTGTCGGCATCCAGCCCTTTCTGGGCCGGGGAGCGGACCGGATACGCCTCGAACCGGGCCCTCGTCTTCCAGCAGCTGCCGACCGCCGGGCTGCCCTGGCCGCTGCAGGACTGGTCGCAGTACGAGGCGTACCACGACGACATGGTCCGCACCGGTGTCATGCGCGACGCCACCGAGGTCCGCTGGGACGTCCGGCCCGCCCCCCGCTGGGGGACGATCGAGGTCCGGGCGTGCGACGGCATGTCCACGCTGCCCGAGCTCGCCGCCGTCGCCTCTCTCGTGCAGGTGCTGACCGAGCACTTCTCCCGGCAGCTCGACGCGGGCGAGCAGCCGGCGACCATCCAGCCGTGGTTCGTGCGCGAGAACAAGTGGCGCGCGGCCCGCTACGGTCTCGACGCCCGCATCATCGTCGACCGCGACGGCACGCAGCGCCACGTCGTCGACCATCTGCGCGAGACCATCGCGGCGCTGGCCCCCGTCGCCGCCGATCTGCACTGCGCCCGGGAGTTCGCGGGACTCGAGTCGATCGTCCAGCAGGGCGCGAGCTACGCGCGGCAGGTGCGCGTCGCCGACGAGGCCGATGGCGACCTGCGCGAGGTCGTGCAGCATCTCATCCGCGAGTTCCGCGCCGGCCCGACGCTGCGCGATCACCTCGCGGCGCAGCCGGGCTGAGCGTTCCGCTCGCGCCGGCCCGGGTCCCGATCGCCGGGCGAGGCGCCCGCTCAGCCCTTGCCGAACAGCTTCTGGATCTCGGCGAGCTCTTCCGCACTCGGTTGGGGCGCGCCGCCGCCCAGCCCGAAGCCCGAGCCGGTCGGCGCCGTCTGCGCCGCCAATCCCGCGTTCTCCGCAGCGCGCTTGGCCGGGTTGCCCGAGCGCGAGCCGCCCTTGCTCTTCTGCTGCTTGCCGCGCTTGGCCGACGCGCCGGGCTTGCCGCCGATCGCACCCATGCCCGGAATGCTCGGCACGCCGCCGCGCGCGACGGTCTTCATCATCTTTGCCGCCTGCTCGAATCGCTGCACGAGCTGATTGACGTCGGTGACGGTCATGCCGGACCCGCGCGCGATGCGCAGGCGGCGCGAGCCGTTGAGCACCTTCGGGTTGCGCCGCTCCCCCGGGGTCATCGAGCGGATGATCGCCTCGGTGCGGTCGATCTCGCGGTCGTCGAACTGGTCGAGCTGCTGCTTCATCTGCCCCATGCCCGGCAGCATCCCGAGCATCTTCTTCATCGAGCCCATCTTGCGCACCTGCTGCAGCTGCTCGAGGAAGTCCTCGAGCGTGAACTGCTCGGTCGCGAGCTTCTCGGCGACCTTCATCGCCTCTTCCTCGTCGAACGCGGCCTGGGCCTGCTCGATGAGGGTCAGGATGTCGCCGAGGTCGAGGATGCGACTGGCCATGCGGTCGGGGTGGAACGCCTCGAGGTCGTCGAGGCCCTCGCCCGTCGACGCGAAGATGATGGGCCGCCCCGTGACGGAGGCGACGGACAGCGCCGCGCCGCCGCGCGCATCCCCGTCGAGCTTCGAGAGTACGACGCCGGTGAAGTCGACGCCGTCCTGGAAGGCTCTGGCCGTGTTCACGGCGTCCTGTCCGATCATCGCGTCGATGACGAAGAGCACCTCGTCGGGGTCTGTCGCCGCCCGGATGTCGGAGGCCTGTTTCATGAGCTCGGCGTCGACGCCGAGGCGACCCGCGGTGTCGATGATGACGACATCATGCTGCTGGCGGCGCGCGAGCTCGACACCGTCGCGCGCGACCCCCACGGGATCGCCTACGCCGTTGCCCGGCGCCGGGGCGTACACGGTCGCGCCGGCCTGCTGCCCCACCACCTGCAGCTGGGTGACGGCGTTCGGTCGTTGAAGGTCGGCGGCGACGAGGAGGGGCGTATGCCCGTCCTTCTGGAGCTGCCGGGCGAGCTTGCCGGCGAACGTCGTCTTCCCCGAGCCCTGGAGCCCGGCGAGCATGATCACGGTCGGCGGGTTCTTCGCGAACTGCAGACGCCGCTGCTGGCCGCCGAGAATGCCGACGAGCTCGTCGTTGACGATCTGCACGACCTGCTGCGCGGGGTTCAGCGCACGGCTGACCTCGTCGCCGAGGGCGCGCTCGCGCACCTTCCCGGTGAAGTCCTTGACGACGGTGAGCGCGACGTCCGCGTCCAGCAGGGCGCGCCGGATCTCGCGCACCGTGCCATCGACGTCCGCGGGCGTGAGCTTGCCCTTCGTGCGCAGATTGCGGAAGGTCTCGGTGAGCCGGTCGGAGAGTGTGCCGAAAGTCGCCATGATGCACCGATTCTACGGGAGCGGCTGTCGGCGCCGACGCGCCGGCGATGCACGCCTGCCCCGGCACGACTTCGGAGATCAGCGCTTGCTCGGAGCGAGTGGCGGGTTCCCCACCGCGGACGCGCAGATCTCCGACGAACGACGCGTCACGCGGTCAGCGTGCCGCGGCGGGCAGCATCGGCGCGGCGGCGTCCACGGCGGGCAGCGTCGGCGCGGCGACGTCCACGGCGTCCCGCAGCGCGGCCGCCAGGGCGTTCCGGCCCGCGCCCAGGCGCGTCCATTCGGTGATCGCCGTGAGCACGGCGGCGCCGTGCGCTCCGCCGGCCACGCCCGCTCGCAGCGCATCGACGCCGTCGGCGCGCACCCGGGCGGCGACGGCCGCCGCGATCCTGCTGGACCGCCACGCCGCCTCGCGGCTGAGCTCGTCGGCGACGCCCATGGCATCTGCGTGGACGAGGGCGAGCGCGAGGCTGTCGGGGGCGAACCGGTCGCCCAGGGCGATGATGGCGTCGCGGACGGCTCCCCCGGAGGCCAGGGTCTGCTCGAGAGCGTCGATCCGCTCGTCGAGGGCCGCCCAGAGGATCGCGCCCTTCGAGGCGAAGTAGTTGAAGAAGCTCGAGCGGCTCACCCCGGCACGGCGGGTGATGTCCGCGACCGTCGTGGATGCGTACCCCTGCTCGAGGAAGAGCTCGCACGCCGCCTCCGCGATCGTGTCGCGCGAGGTCGCGCGGGGTCGCCCGGTGGTCATGGCGCCAGCGTACCCGGCGTATTGTTGGACCCAGTACAGCAACGCCGTCCACCAACTCCGATGCGTGAGGACTCCATGCTCGACGTGCAGACAGTCGGTCTGGCCCCCGACTACATCCCCTACCTCGACGGCTGGGCGCTCCAGCGCGATGTCCACGCGGGCGTCGTCGCCGGGACGCGTCCGGACACGCTGCTGCTGCTCGAGCACGAGCCCGTCTTCACCGCGGGCGCGCGCACGGCGCGTCACGAGCGCCCGACGGACGGCACTCCCGTCGTGAACGTCGACCGCGGCGGCAAGATCACCTGGCACGGACCCGGTCAGCTCGTCGGCTACCCGATCGTCCGGCTGCCCGAGCCGATCGACGTCGTCGCGCACGTGCGGCGCCTGGAAGAGGTGCTCATCGACGTGCTGCGCACGTACGGCGTCGCCGGCTATCGCGTCGACGGTCGCAGCGGAGTGTGGGTGCGCCGCCCCCTGTCGGAGGACAAGATCGCCGCCATCGGTGTGCGCGTCCAGCGCGGCGTCACGATGCACGGCTTCGCCCTCAACTGCGACAACACGCTGCTGCCGTTCACGCAGATCGTCCCGTGCGGGATCGCCGATGCCGGGGTGACCACGCTCAGCGAGATGCTCGGCCGCGACATCGCGCCCGCCGATGTCCGCGACCGGGTCGAGGCCGCCTTCCGTGCCGTGTTCGCGACGGAGGTCGCCGCATGAGCGCGTGCGGCACCGGCGGCGTCCCCGCTCCCGGAACCGGTCCGGACGGGCGCCGGCTTCTGCGTCTGGAGGTCCGCAACGCCCAGACGCCCATCGAGCGCAAGCCCGACTGGATCAAGACCAAGGCCCGGATGGGCCCCGAGTACCAGGCGCTGCAGGCGCTCGTGAAGAACGAGGACCTGCACACCGTTTGCCAGGAGGCGGGCTGTCCGAACATCTACGAGTGCTGGGAGGATCGCGAGGCCACCTTCCTCATCGGCGGGTCCCAGTGCACGCGCCGATGCGACTTCTGTCAGATCGACACCGGCAAGCCGGCCGCGTACGACACCGACGAACCCCGGCGTGTCGCCGAGAGCGTGCGGCGCATGCAGCTGCGCTATGCCACGGTGACGTGCGTCGCGCGCGACGATCTGCCCGACGGCGGGTCGTGGCTCAACGCCGAGACGGTCCGGCAGATCCACGCGGCGAACCCCGGCACCGGCGTCGAGCTGCTGGCGACCGACTTCAACGGCGAGCCCGCGCTGCTCGACGAGGTGTTCGCCGCGCGCCCGGAGGTGTTCGCGCACAACGTCGAGACGGTGCCGCGCATCTTCAAGCGCATCCGCCCCGCCTTCCGCTACGAGCGTTCCCTCGATGTCCTGACTCAGGCGCGCAACGCCGGACTCATCACGAAGTCGAACCTGATCCTGGGGATGGGCGAAGAGCCCGACGAGGTCATCCAGGCTCTACAGGACCTCCACGACGCCGGCACGGACATCGTCACCATCACGCAGTATCTGCGCCCCTCCCCACGGCACCTGCCCGTTGCGCGCTGGGTCCGTCCGGACGAGTTCGTCGCGTTCAAGGACGAGGCGGAGCGCATCGGCTTCCTGGGTGTGCTCGCCGGCCCGCTCGTGCGCTCGTCGTATCGCGCAGGCCGCCTGTGGGCGCAGTCCATGCTGTCGAAGGGACGCGAGATCCCCGCCGACCTCGCGCACCTGGCAGACAAGACGGAGTTCGCACAGGCGGTCTGAGCCGAGGGTCGCGCTCGGGGCGCGCACTGGGGCAGAATCGCACCAACACGCCCGCGCCCGAGGAGGCTCCGTGCCCCGACGCCCCGCCGCTGAGCAGACGATCTTCGCCTCCGTCGACACTCCGGCCGATGCGGCGCGCGCCTGGCTCAGCGCCCGCTTCGACGCGCAGGCGCGCACCGGCGTCGCGCACGCGCTCAACGACGCCCAGCGTGCCGTCCTGACGCAGCTGCTCAGCACCGCCTGGTGGCGCGCCGCGTTCGAGGGCGACGACCAGGAGGACTCCCCCGACCACCCGGCGGAGCTGCTGCGGCGCTCGCTGCCGCCGGCCGTCCGTGCGATGGCGCACGATCGGCTCGGCGGTGTGGTGCTGGCGCTCTACCTGCGCAACCTCGTCAACGAAGCGTGGGCGATGGCGTGGGATCACGAGTTGCTCGAGTGCGCCATCGCCACCGCCTGCGCATCCGCCGCCGGCACCGCAGACCCCCTCGCCGCGGCGGCCTGGCGCCTGCTCGGTTTCCTGCACACCGAGTTCCGCGTCGAGACCGCACTCCTGACGGGACGAGTCGACCCGGTCGTCGCCATCGCCCGGGACGCGGCGGCGGAGGCGGCATCGATCGTCGCCGACATCCTGCCTCTCCCCGATGGCGATGCGCGTGCGGCCCTGCTCCACGAGGCGCGCAACGAAGAGGTCTACTACACAGCGGTGCGGGACGCCGCGATCCTCGCCGTCCGTCTCCTGCGCGGCGATCGTGCCGACGCGACGGCCGAACTCGTCCGTATCCAGACCGCGGTCGAGCGCGCACCGCTCAATCGCATGGACGCGAGCGAGCTGCGCGGCCACCTCGTGGCCGTGCGCGCGATCGCCGATGCCCGCGAGCGCGACTGGCTGCACGTGGATGCCGGGCGCGTGCAGATCGTGTATCCGTTCGGCATCCGCACGACGGGCCGGCACGGCCCGATCGAGGTCGTGGAGGCGCTCTCCCGCGCGGCGCGGAGCCGGCACACGCGCGGCGTCACCCTGGGTGGACTGCCGATGCGGGACGTGCGCGATCGGCTCGATCTCAGCGACGTGTGGCAGGGCTCGGACAGCTTCGGACGCGGCTATCGCGGCGCGACGATCCAGCTCGACGACATCGTGATCGAGGAGCCGGGGACAGGAGCGCCCCTCGAGGTCGTCGCAGCGCGCGTGCAGCTGTCCCAGCTGGGCAACCACACCATCGTCTTCGAGATCGCCCTCACCGATGCCCCGGCCTACCGCGTCGCGGAGGTGGTCGGACTGGCGACGCCCGTCTTCGGCGATGTGCGCGAGGTGTCCGACCGCATGCGCATGCGGGTCGGCGACGTCGCCGACGTCTCGGGACTCCCCCACGTCGTGTCCTGCGTTCTCGACGGCGTCCGCGAGCTGCTGGACGAGATCGACGGCTCTCTCGACGGCTCCAGCCTGGCGGCGCGCGAGGGCTCCTTCGGTGTGATCACGACGATCCTCAGCGCCTCCCGCGTCGGCCCGGCTTCCCGTCGTGCGTTGGAATCGGCCGCCGAACTCCAGGAGCTGTGGGGCATCCAGCCGCTCGTTCATCCCCTGCCCAGCGGTGCCGCGGGCATCGCGGACTGGGCAATGTACGACCTCGATGCCGTCGAGACCTGGAACCTGCTGCATGTCAACAGCGAGCTTCTCGCCTCGAACAGCAACGTGTCGCTGCTGGCGAGCTTCGGGTCACCCGAGTATGCCGTCGCGGAGGTCGAGAGCTACGTCGCGTTCGCGCACAGCCTCCACGGCATGTACCAGGGCTGGCAGGATGCCGTGCGCGGCCACGCCGAGACGATCGCGCGGCTGCTCCGCGAAGCCGACCTCACCCTGACGAAGGCCGACGACCTCGACCGCGCCGGCGTGCACGCACTCGCGGCCCGGCGCGGTGTGCTCATCTCGTCGCTGGATGACCTCGTGCGCCGGATCGAACGCGCCGAACTCGCGCTGCAGTCGTTCGTGCAGTCGAACGAGGCGATCATCCTGTTCATCGAGTCCCCCGCGATCGTGACCTCCCCGCCCCTGCGCGTCGATCTGGACACCGTGCTGCGGTCCAACGGCTACGGCCGCCTCCGCGACGGCTACGTGCGCGCCGTGCGGGAGGTGCTCGGGTCCCGGCTCCAACCGCTGCTGGAGGTGGTCCACCGCCGCATGCAGCAGGCGTACGCGGCCGAGCGCGCCGAACTGGATCGAGAGCGCGCGCAGCGCGAAGCCGCTGCCGCCGAGACCCGAGCCGAGCGGGAACGTCGCAATGCCCGCATCCTCGAGCTGGTGGGCATCGTGTTCTCCATCGTGGGGCTGTCGGGGCTCGCCTCCGTGCTCCAAGCCGGCCACGCGGAGTGGGACGGCACCGTCGCCTGGCTCCTGGTCGCGGTGATCCTCGCCACCGCGATCGGCGGTGGCCTGCTGCTCGTCGGCTGGGCGGGAAGGCCGCCACGCGCGCCGCGCCGCCCGAGGGAGGAACCGTGAGCGATCCGATCACCGCCACGACGGAGCCGGAGCTCCTCGGCCGCGTGTACGACGAGGTGCTGCGCCCCAGCTTCCCCGACAGCGAGCTCGTGACACGCGCGGAGTTCATCGCGGCCGGTTGCAGCGGCGTCTACGATGTGCTCGTCGCCGACGGTCCTCTCGGGCTGCGAGGGGCCATCGTGGGCGAGCGGCACGGCGGCGCCGTGCTCGTCACCTGGCTGGCCGTGGCCGCCGCCGGCCGCGGCGGCGGGACCGGCGGCGCCCTGATCGTCGCGGGGCGTCGCCGCTGGCTTGCGCGCCCCGGAGTGCGGCTCCTGCTCGCCGAGGTCGAACGGCCGGATCTGCACCCGGCGCACCCGCAGTACGGCGACCCCGCACGCCGCCTCGCGTTCTACCAGCGCCACGGCGCCGGGGTCCTCGATCTCCCCTACTTCCAGCCCGCCGTCGCCGAGGGGATGCCGCGCGTGCACGGACTGCTGCTCACCGTCCTGCCGGGTCCCGACGACCCCGGCGTCCCGCGCACGCTGAGCGCCGTCGAGACGACCGCCGTCCGCGAGTACCTCGATGCGGTGCTGGGAGCGCCCACCCCCGGCGACGAGGACCTGCACGTCGTGCACGCGGCCGCACATCGCACCGGCGGCATCCGGCTGCTGCCCCTCGGCGACTACGCCCAGGTCGCCGTGACGGGCGGTGTCAGTCCGCGCTCGTGACCGACTGCACCGAGCCGTCCGACGTGAGGTTCACCAGTAGCACCTCGTCCATGTCGTCGGTGTCCAGCGCGTACTCCAGCACGGCGAACGGATCGGCACCGCCGTGCTCGTCCGCGAGGATCGTCATGCTCACGAGAGTCAGCGAGCGGATCACGTCGATGTGCACATCGCCCGAGATGTCGACGAGAACCTCTTCGATGTGGTCGCCGAGCTGCTCCTGCTTCTGCAGGATGTACTCGGTGACCTCGCTCGTGCGGTCGTCGAGTTCCGAGACCATGGCGTTGCGCGCACGCAGGTCGATGTCCTCCAGCGCCGAGATCATGGCGGCCGCGACGTCGAGCGCCGCCGCCGACACGTCGTCCTGGTCGGGCGCGGTCAGGTCCACGGTGACCCGCTGGTCGGCGAAGTCCACGACCTCCGACCAGTAGATCGATCCGTCGGGACCCGAGGCCAGCAGTCCGAAGTAGTCGTGCTCGATCGCCATGGCCCTATGCAACCATCCTCGTGGCGCGCGCGCGACCCCGGATGCGGATCATCACTCCACCAGTGCTGCGGCGAACACGTGCGGGGTGAATCCCGTGAGGTCGCCGATGCCTTCGCCCTGTCCCAGCAGCTTGACCGGAATGCCGGTGCGCTCCTGCACGGCCAGGACGAAACCGCCCTTCGCCGAACCGTCCAGCTTCGTGAGCACGAGCCCCGTGACCCCGGCGTGTTCGAGGAAGGCCTCGGCCTGCAGGACACCGTTCTGGCCCGTCGTCGCGTCGAGAACGAGCAGCACCTCGCTGATCGGCGCCTGCTTCTCGACGACCCGGCGGATCTTGGCGAGCTCGTCCATCAGCCCGCCTTTGGTGTGCAGGCGCCCCGCCGTGTCGATGAGGACGATCTCGGTTCCCGTGCGCATCGCCTGCTCGATGGTCTGGTAGGCGACGGATGCCGGGTCCTGCCCCTCGTGCTGCGGGCGCACGATCTCGGCCCCGCCGCGTTCGGCCCACGTCGCGAGCTGCTCGACGGCCGCGGCCCGGAACGTGTCGGCGGCCCCCACCACGACCGAGCGGCCGTAACGCTGCAGATAGTTGGCGAACTTGCCGATCGTCGTGGTCTTGCCGACCCCGTTGACGCCGACGACCAGGACGACGGCGGGCCGCTCGGTGAGCGTGAGCGTCGTGTCGAACCTGCTGAAGTGCTCTTCCAGGGTCTCCTTGAGCATGCGCTGCAGGTCGCCCGGATCGGTGGTGCGGAAGCGATCCACCTTCTCGCGCAGCTCGTCGACGATCCGCTCGGTGACGTCGGGCCCGAAGTCGGCGGTCAGCAGCGCGGTTTCGAGGTCCTCCCACGTCGTCTCGTCGATCGTGGGTTTGCTGAACATGCCGCGCAGTGCGCGGCCGAGCGACCAGGACTTCTCCGCCATGTCTCCAGCCTAGGTCTTGCGATACGTCACACCGTCGCGCGTTCGCGCACGCGTTGCCCGACGACGGCCGAGACGCCGTCCTGCCGCATGGACACGCCGTAGAGCGCGTCGGCGATCTCCATCGTGCGCTTCTGGTGTGTGATGACGATCAGCTGGCTCGAGGCGCGCAGCTGCTCGAACACCCCGAGCAGCCGTCCGAGGTTGGCGTCGTCGAGCGCGGCTTCGACCTCATCGAGGATGTAGAACGGACTCGGCCGCGCCTTGAAGATCGCCGTCAGCAGGGCCACCGCCGCGAGCGAACGCTCACCGCCGGACAGCAGCGAGAGTCGTTCGATCTTCTTGCCGACCGGCCGGACGGCAACCTCGATCCCCGTCGTGAGCGGGTTGTCGGGGTCCGTCAGCGAGATGCTGCCCGTACCGCCCGGGAACAGGATCGGGAACACTTCCCCGAACGCCGTCTTGGTGTCCTCGAAGGCTGCGAGGAAGATGGTCTGCATCCGCTCGTCGAGCTCTTCGATGATCGTGAGCAGGTCCTGGCGGGTCTGCACGAGATCGTTCAGCTGTTCCGTGAGGAACGCGTGCCGCTGCTCGAGCGCGGCGAACTCCTCCAGCGCGAGCGGGTTGACACGGCCGAGCTGCGAGAGCTTGCGTTCGGCCTGCTGCAGGCGGTGCGTCTGACCCGCGCGCTCGAACGCTGTGGGCTCTCCCCCCTCCTCGAGGGCCGGGATCGGCTGATCGGGTCCATATTCCGAAACGAGAATGCGCTCGTCGAGGCTGAGCTCGGAGCCCACGCGCTCCAGGAGACTCGTGACGTGCAGGCGCTTCTCGTGCATCTGCAGCTCGAGCCCGTGGACGCTCTCGGTGAGTCGCGTCAGGCGCTCGCGCACGGTGCCTTCCCGCGTGCGCAACTCGGTCAGCTCGGCGGTCAGCGCCGTGCGCTCGTGCTCGGCGGCCGCGAGGTCCACACGCGCCTGCGCCACCGACCGGTCGACCGAGTCCAGCACCGGCGGCAGCTGCGCGGCGACATCCGCCGCGACGGCGCGTTGCGCGCGGCGGATCACGGCACGGCGAGCCGCCTCCTCGGCGGCGGCGCGCTCACGCTCGCGCTGGCGCTCCAGCTGCACGACCCGCGCCTCACCGGCCCGCACGCGCTCGCGCAGCGTCTCGACGTCGAGCCGGGTGCGCATCTCCACGTCACGTGACCGTTCGAGTGCGTCGAGCATGCCGTCACGCGCGGACGCGTCGAGGATCGGCCGCGGGGCCTCGAGCGCCGCGGACAGCTGCTCCCCCGCGAGCCGCGCGGCCTTCTCGGCATCGGCGACGGTGGCCTGTGCCTGCGCGAGTCCGGCCTCGAGCCGCTCGCACTCGGCCACGGCCGCCTCGTGACGGACGGTGGCCCGGTTCAGCTGCTCGGTGTGCGCTGCGAGCGCGGCGTCGTGATCACGCAGCGCCTGCAGCGTCTCCTTCGTGCGGCGGCGCGCCTCGTCCCATGCCGCCTGTGCATCGCCGAGCCCCGCACGCAGCGAGTCGGCGACCACGCTGACCTCGGTCAGCCGCGCGGCCGCGGCGTCGCGTTCCGCGGCGAGCTCGAGCCGGGAACGGCCGCCGCCGGACCCGGCGCGCACGGTGTGCGCCGTGACGATCTCGCCGGCGCGCGTGACGAGAGCGACGGGCGCACCGCCGCCGCGGAAGGATGAGGCGACGGCATGCGCCGCATCGAGGTCGTCGACGACGCCCGCGTGCGCGAGCACCCCGACGACGCCCGCCGGTGCCAGCACGACCGCCCGTGCGGGAGTGACCCCCGGCACGCCGTCGAAGTCCGGCAGAGCGGCACCGGCCTCGGCGATGGCGATATCGACGGCGCCGAGGTCGGCGTCGCGCGCGGTCTGCGCCAGCGCGATCGCCGCGGCGACGTCATCGACGAGCACACCCTCGGCGAGGGAGCCGAGCAGGGCGGCGATCGCGGCCTCGAAGCCCGGGGTGACCTTGACGGCATCGCCGACGAGGCCGCGGATCCCGCGGCCGCCCTGGGCGATGAGCGCTGCGGCCGCGTTCCGCACGTCGAGCGCGCGGCCCAGCGCGGCCGTCTGCGCGGTGAGCGATTCGACCTCGCGCTCGGCGGCGTGCAGCCTCTCGCGCAGGTCGCCGACGGTGGCCTCGGCCTCTCCGGCATCGCGCTGCGCGCGCTCGTACGCCGCCGCGTGCTCCGCGGAGGCACCCTCGGGCACCCGGTCCGGATCCACGCCGGCCAGCACCGCCTCGGCCTCGGTGCGGCGCTGCGACGCCGCGTCCAGGGCGCGCTGCTGGCGCTCGACCGCGGTGCGGACGGCATCCAAGCGCGAGCTGGCGGCGTCTGCCGCGCCGCGCAGTGCCGTGAGCTTCATGTCGTGCTCCGACACGAGCGCGCTCTGGGCGGCGATGTCGGCGTCGAGGGCGTCGAGCTCGGCGCGGGCGCGGATGACGTCGCGCGCCGCGGCGGCCGCCGCGTCCTGCGCGTCGCCGAGGCCGCCGCCGATCTCGTCGATCTCGGACCGTGCCTCGTCGATCGCCGCCTGGCTCACCGTGGCCACCTCGAGCGCGAGGCGACCGTCATCCTCGAGCAGCGCGAGACGCTGTCCGGCCAGCGAGTAGAGTCCGCGCAGGCGCTCCTGCACCTGTTCGAGTGCGAACGTCGTGGCCCGCGCACGGTCGACGGCTTCCGATCGCTGATGCGTCTCCAGCTCGTCGATGCGGTGCTTGAGCTGGTCGGCCTGGTCCTGCAGGACGAGGCGCTCGGAGTGCCGCTCCTGCTCGTTGCGCGCGTGGTCGGCGAGCTGAGTACGCAGGGCGACGAGCTCGTCCGCGTACAGCCGCGCCTTCGCGTCGCGCACGACGGCGGCGATCGTCGCCGCCTCGCGGGCGATCTCCGCCTGCTTGCCGAGTGGCTTGAGCTGACGTCGCAGCTCGCCGGCGAGATCGCTGAGCCGGGTCAGGTTCGCTTCCATCGCATCCAGCTTGCGGAGCGTCTTCTCCTTGCGACGGCGGTGCTTGAGAATGCCCGCGGCCTCCTCGATGAACCCGCGCCGGTCCTCCGGGCTCGCCTGGAGCACGCTGTCGAGGCGCCCCTGCCCGACGATCACGTGCATCTCACGACCGAGCCCCGAGTCGCTGAGCAGCTCCTGAACGTCGAGCAGCCGGCATCCTTCGCCGTTGATCGCGTACTCGCTCGCGCCGTTGCGGAACAGCGTGCGACTGATCGTCACCTCGCTGTACTCGATCGGGAGGGCGCCGTCGCTGTTGTCGATCGTCAGCTGCACTTCGGCGCGGCCGAGTGGGCCGCGCGTCGCGGTGCCCGCGAAGATCACGTCCTCCATCTTGCCGCCGCGGAGCGTCTTGGCCCCCTGCTCCCCCATGACCCAGGCGAGGGCGTCGACGACGTTCGACTTCCCAGACCCGTTGGGCCCGACGATGCAGGTCACGCCGGTCTCGAGGGCGAAGGTCGTCGGCTGCGCGAAGGACTTGAAGCCCTTGAGCGTGACGCTCTTCAAGTACATCCGGTCGGCCTCCGTACGTGTGCGTGCCGTCCCACCGTAGCGGACGGATCGGCCCGCCCCCTTGACGCGGGGGGCGAGTCGGGTCTATCGTCACTCTTCGCGTCAGAAGTCGAGAAAGGAGGTCCCCCATGATGCAGATCACACTCACCGGAGCGTTCGGTTCCGCCTGTGTCCGCACGGGGACCGTCTCCTTCGGCGCCTTCCAGAACACGCGCGTCCACACCGCCGGCTGACCGCCGCAGGGGACGAGTCCGCCCGCTTCCGGGCGTGACATGTTCGCCGGCTCCCGTCCGGGACCGCCCGCGCCCCTGTGCGCACCCTCCGATCGTGCTGCGGCACGACCCCCGCCGACTTCGCGCGGCACCGCACCGACCTCGAAAGCACAACCCCATGAACACCCTTCTCGCACCGCAGACTCCCGCGGTGCAGTCCGCGTCGCTGCCCCATCCGGCGCAGCGCCTGCCCCATCAGCCCCGGCGCAGATCCCTGGTCGACCGCATCGCGATGCGGATCGCCCTGCGGCTCCTGCTCTGGAGCAACCGGCACGCGACGAACGACGGTCCCCATCGCGCACGCCTGCACCGCAGCGCCCAGCTGCGCGAGCACCGCGAACGCGACTGGGAGCGCCGTCGACTGCTCCTGCCGCTCTGACAGACGACACCTGACCGACCGCGTCTGACACACCACCACTGCCACACACGACCTCTCACCGGTCGGGCCCCGGCGATCAGCCGGGGCCCGACAGAACGGACACTCTGATGACCACCATGCAGACCGGGCTCACGTTCCGCCCGCTCACCATCCCGGCCTCGCTCGACGATGCGGACGCCGCCGACTTCCTCACGATGATGCGCGTGCGCAACACCGTCTATCGCGAGATCTCCGGCAACGACGACGACGCGTTCACCCCGCAGGCCCTGCTGCCGCACTACCGCTCCGACCCCGACGAGAAGCGGCTCATGTGGCTCGCCGTCGTCGACGGCGACGTCGTCGGGCGCGTCGGTGTCGACATCCCGCTCGAGGGCGACTCGAAGAACGCGTACTGGCTCATCGAGCTGCTGCGCTCCCACCACGGTCAGGGCATCGGGCGCGCCGCCTACGATCTCGTCGAACGCACGGCCCGCGAGCACGGTCGGACCGTGCTGCAATCGTGGGCGTCGCACCCGGATCAGCCGGGCCCGCGCCTGGCCGCACCCACCGGGTTCGGCGAGATCCCGCGGGACCGGGCCGCCCGGTTCTATCTCGCGCAGGGCTACGCGCTCGAGCAGATCGAACGCAAGAGCGAGCTCGATCTGCCGACGTCCGCCGCGGCGGTCGACACGCTCCTCGCCGAGGCCGAGCGCGTCGCCGACGGCTACCGGGTCGTGCAGTGGACGCTGCCCACGCCCGCCGAACTGCGGGACGGATATGCCTGGGTCAAGTCCCGCATGTCCACCGACGTCCCCGCGGCCGCTCTCGAGTTCGACGAGGAGACGTGGGACGCCGCGCGCGTCGAGCGTCACGACCAGCGCTACGTCGACGCCGGGCAGACCGTGCTCGTCACGGCCGCCCAGCACATCGCCACCGGCGAGCTCGTCGGGTTCAACGAACTCGTGATCGGGGAGGATCGCACCCTCGCGACGCACCAGGAGGACACGCTCGTGCTCAAGGAGCATCGCGGCCACCGGATCGGGCAGCTGGTCAAGTGCGCGGGTCTGCAGCGGTGGATCCGCGACATCGCACCCGCATCGCCGAAGGTCATCACCTACAACGCGGAGGAGAACCGCCCCATGCTCGACATCAACGAGGCGATCGGGTTCCGCCCGGTCTCGTACGAGGGCGCCTGGAAGAAGGTCCTCACCTGACGCCGGCAGTCGCCCCGACGGTGCCCCCGGTAGCGGTGGTGCCGCCGGGGCGAGTGCGGTCAGCGGGCACGCTGGCACCGCGGGCAGAAGTGGGAGGAGCGATTCATGAACGACACACGACGAATCGCCGAGCCGCACCGCGGGCACGGCTGTCCGGTGCGCCCGTAGGCGTTCAGCGAGTGGGTGAAGTACCCCGCCTGTCCGTTGACGTTGACGTACTGCGCGTCGAAGCTCGTGCCGCCCTCGGCCAGCGCCTTCTCGATCACCGCCCGCACCTCGCCGAGTAGTCGGGCGATCGTCCGGGTCGCCAGCACGGATGCCGGTGTGTCGGGGTGGACGCGCGCCGCCCACAGCGCTTCGTCCGCGTAGATGTTGCCGATGCCGCTGGCCACCGTCTGGTCGAGCAGGACCCGCTTGACGGCCGAACGCGTGCGCAGCAGCGCCGCGCGGAACCCGGCATCGTGGAACGCCGGATCGAGCGGATCCCGGGCGATGTGCGCGACCTGCGACGGGGTGGTCGCCGCAGCGGTGCCCTGCCCGCCCGGCGCACCGTCCGACGTGGCGACGAGCGCGTCCAGCGCCAGGGACCCGAACAGCCGCTGGTCGGCGAACACGACGGCCAGGTCGCCGTGCACCGGATGGGCGATGTCCACGCGGACCCGCTCGTGCCGATCGGCGGGCGCGCCAGAGGCACGCAGGAGGAGCTGCCCGCTCATGCCGAGATGACCGACGAGCGCCTCCCCGCCGGCCCCGCCTTCGCCGTCGAGCGGAAGCCAGAGGAACTTTCCGCGGCGGGCCGCCGCCGTGAATGCGCGGCCGACGAGACGCGCTTCGAAGTCGCCGGCATCCCCGGGATGGCGACGCAGGGCGCGGTCGTCGTGCACGGTCACCGCCGCCACGCGGGCGCCGACCACGGCGGGAGCCAGCCCGGCGCGGACGACCTCGACCTCGGGGAGTTCAGGCACGGGCGGAGAGCTCGCGCCAGACGGCGAGGGCCCCGGCCATCTCGGCCTGCTTCTTGCTGGACCCCTCGCCGAGACGGGCCACGTCACCCACCGTCACCGTCGCGGTGAACACGCGGTGATGATCGGGGCCGGCGGCAGCGACCGTGTAGGTCGGCGGGGCCATGCCCAGCCGCGCGGCGAGCTCCTGCAGACTGGTCTTCGGATCCATCGCGGCACCGTACCGCTCGGGGTCGGCCATGAGCGGTGCGACCAGACGCAGCACGAGCTCACCGGCGGCATCGGGCCCGGTCGACAGGAAGGTCGCGCCGATGACGGCCTCCATCGTGTCGGCGAGGATCGAGTCCTTGTCGCGCCCACCGGTCTGATCCTCACCGCGACCGAGACGCAGGTACGCGCCGAGACCGATGCCGCGCGCCACTTCGGCGAGGGCGACGGTGGACACGACGCTGGCGCGGCGCTTCGCGAGTGCGCCCTCGTCCAGCTCGGGATGCCGCGTGAACAGGTGGACCGTCACCGCCTGCCCGAGAATCGAATCGCCGAGGAACTCGAGGCGCTCGTTGTGCGCGATCCCGCCGTTCTCGTACGCGTACGAGCGGTGCGTGAGTGCGAGCGACAGAAGCTCGGGGTCGATGTCGACCCCGAGCTTGTCGGTGAGCAGCGAGTGCTCGACGAGAACGTCCGTCACGACGTCACCGGACGATCAGACGTCGGCGACCTTGCGGCCCTTGTACTCCAGGAACAGCTCGGTGCCCTGCGAGTCGGTGACGACCTTCGCCTGGTGGGGACGGCTGTAGACGACCTTGCCGTTCTCGACCGTCTTGACGAGGGCGGGCGCCTCGGCCTTCCACTGCGCACGGCGCGAACGCGTGTTGGAGCGGGAGACCTTCCGCTTCGGGGGGTTACCTGCCATGGCTAGCTCTTCTCTGTCTCGTCGACGTGGCGCGATGCCTCGTCGTCGTGGTCTGGGGTGTAGGCCTTCAGCGCGGCCCAGCGCGGATCGATCGCAGCCTCCGGCACGGCACCTGGCGCCAGCTTCTCGCCCGTGGCCGGATCGAGACCGGGGCAATCCGGCTGGCAGACCGGCTGGAAGGGAAGCGAGAGGACGATCGAGTCCCTGACCAGAGTTTCAAGATCCACGTGGTCGTCTTGAACCTCGAAGTCGTTCGCTTCCTGGCCAGGATACCCGAAGAGCTCCTGAATCTCGACTTCGAGCGGGTGTGTCAGCTCGGTCAGGCATCGGCCGCACACGCCCGAATACCTCGATTCACCCTCGGCGCTGACGAGGATCCCCTCGTGCACCGACTCGAGGCGGACGTCGAGGCGGATCGGTTCTCTCTGGGCGACCGCGACCAGGCCCTCGCCCCACTTCTCGGGCGCCGGGGCGTCGATCGTGAACTCGCGCATCTCACCCGGGTGCCGGATGATGTCGCGGACCGGGAGGACGAACGGACCGTTCACGTGCTTTCTGACCACGCCCCCAGCCTAGCCGGGCGGACCGGGAGATTGCTGGGTCAGAGGGCGCCGGCCCCGGTGTCGAGGAACCGCGCGACGGCCCCGGGCACGAAGGGTGAGACGTCGCCGCCCAGCGCGGCCACCTGTCGCACGAGCGAGCTGGAGACCAGCGCGTGTGCGGGGTCGGGCAGCAGGAAGACGGTCTCGACGTGGGCGAGATGGCGGTTCACGATCGCCATCGGCGTCTCGTACGCGACGTCGACCTGGGAGCGGATCCCCTTGACCAGGACGCCGGCGTCGACGTCCGTCGCGTAGTCGACGAGCAGTCCCATGCTCCACGACGCCACGACGACGTTGCCGCCGATGCCGCTCTCGGCGATCGACTGCTCGAGCAGGCTGAGTCGCTGGGCGATGGGCAGCATCGCCTCTTTGCCGGGGTTGTGGACGACGAGGACGTGCAGCTCGTCATAGAGCTCCGACGCGCGACGGATCACGTCGAGGTGCCCGAGCGTCGGCGGATCGAACGAGCCCGGGACGACAGCGATCCGGTTGTTCATGCCGCCAGCCTATCGGTGCTCAGCTCTTGGACAGCGCTGCGCGCTCCTCCTGGCCGACGCGCCGCTCGATGGCGGCGGCCAGTCCCGGATGCGCGTCGAGCGCGGGGTCGTCGGCGAGCACCCGTTCTGCCTCGGCGCGCGCGACGGCGATGAGATCGGCGTCCGCGACGACGCGCAGCAGGCGCAGCGACGAGCGGGCTCCCGACTGCGCGTCGCCGAGCACGTCACCCTCTCCACGCAGCTCGAGGTCGACCTCGGCGAGCTGGAAGCCGTCCGTCGTCGCCGCGACCGCCTCCACCCGCGCGAGGGCGGGAGTGCCCGGCGCCGCCTCGGTGACGAGGAGACACAGGCCGGGGACGCTGCCGCGCCCCACGCGGCCGCGGAGCTGATGCAGCTGCGACACCCCGAAGCGATCGGCCTCGAGGATCACCATCGTCGAGGCGTTGGGCACATCCACCCCGACTTCGACCACGGTCGTCGCCACGAGCACATCGATCTCGCCGCGGCTGAATGCCTGCATGACGGCATCCTTCTGGTCCCCCGGCATCTTGCCGTGCAGGATCTCGACGCGGATGCCGGCGAACGACGCGTTGCGGGTGAGCAGGTCGTACGCCTGGACGACGCCCCAGCGTGTGCGTTCCCCGGTGTCCGGCAGTGCGGGCGGTGCGTCGGCACCGGCATCCTTCGCCGTCGCGTCGATGGCAGGGCAGACGACGAACGCCTGCCGGCCCTGCCCGACCTCCTCGGCCACACGCGTCCATACGCGGTCGAACCAGGTGGGCCGCTCGCGCACCGGCGCCACGAACGTGCTGATGCCCGCCCGGCCGGCCGGAAGCGTGCGGATCGTCGACACGTCGAGGTCGCCGAAGACCGTCATCGCGACGGTGCGCGGGATCGGCGTGGCGGTGAGGACCAGGACGTGCGGCGCCGTCCCCTTCGCGCGCAGCGTCTCCCGCTGCTCCACGCCGAAACGATGCTGTTCGTCGACCACGACGAGGCCGAGATCCGCGAAGGTCGTCGACTCGCTCAGCAGCGCGTGGGTGCCCACGACGATGCGCGCCTGCCCCGATGCGACGCGGAGGGCGGCCTTGCGCCGTTCGGCGGCGGTGAGCTGTCCGGTCAGCAGCGTCGGCATGAGCTCGGGCGCCAGGTCGGGCCCGAGCATCCGGGCGATCGAGCGCAGATGCTGGCCCGCGAGCACCTCGGTCGGGGCGATGAGCGCCGATTGCCCGCCCGACTCGGCCACCTGCAGCATGGCCCGCAGTGCGACGAGGGTCTTCCCGGAGCCGACCTCGCCCTGCACGAGCCGGTTCATCGGCCATGCACCCTCGAGGTCGGCGGCGATCTGCACGCCGACCGCGGCCTGGTCGGTCGTGAGCGCGAACGGCAGCCCGGCGTCGAGCCGATCGCGCAGAGCGCCGGCGGGGCGCGAGGTCGCCGACATCGCACGGACGAACTGCCGCTGCTGCAGGAGCGCCGCCTGCAGCACGAACGCCTCGTGCATGCGCAGGGTCTGCCGCGCCGGCTCGACCTGCTCGATGAGATCCGGAGCGTGGATGTGCTCGAGCGCCGTGCGTGCGTCGAGCAGCCCGTGCACACGCCGGAAGTGCTCCGGCAGCGGATCGGGCACGGGACCGAGCACAGCGCGCACGAGCTCGATCGTCTGCTGCAGCAGCCAGCTGCTGACCGTGCTCGTGGCCGGATAGATGGGGATCGGCTGGTGCTGACGGGACTGCGCCGTCATCCGCGCGACGTCGACGTCGTCGAAGAGGATGTAGTCGGGGTGGGCGAACTGCTTGGCCCCCTTGAACTCGCCCACCTTGCCCGAGAAGATGCCCTGTCTGCCGACCTGAAGATCCTTCAGCCGCCACGCCTGGTTGAAGAACGTCAGCTTGACGGTGCCGGCCCCGTCGCCGATCACGACCTCCAGCAGCGTTCCCGCCCGCCCCCGCATCGGCCGGCTCGCGGCCGAGCGCACCTCGGCGACGATGGTCACCTGCTCCCCCACCGGTAGCGAGGCGATCGGCGTCAGCTCGCCGTGACGCGCGTAGCGGCGCGGGTAGTGCGACAGCAGGTCTCCGACCGTCGCCATCCCGAACGCCCGCGCGAGTGCCCCCGCCGTCTTGCCGCCGACGACGCCCTCGAGGCGCGACTCGAGCGTGACCGGGGGCATGAGAAGAGTCTAGGCAGGGGCGTGGACAGCGCACGGCCGCGACGGACCGCGTACTGTGGCGGGGTGATCCGCAGCGCCCTCGCCCGTCTCTACTGGCTGTGCAGCCGCTGGTCGCTGCGCACGACACCGGCCCCGGACCGGCCGACCGTGCTCATCGGCGCCCCGCACACGTCCAACTGGGACTTCGTGCTCATGCTCGCCATCGCGTGGCGCCTGCGCATCCCGATCCGCTGGCTGGGCAAGGCGAGTCTGTTCGCCGGCTGGCGCGGCCCGCTCATGCGCCGACTCGGCGGCATCCCGGTCGATCGCACCGACGCCGGCCGGGTGGTCGAGGAAGTCGTCACGCGCGTGCACGCCGGAGAGGTGTTCGGACTCGTCGTCACCCCCGACGGCACCCGCGGCGCTCACACGCACTGGAAGAGCGGCTTCTATCGCATCGCCCGCGAGACCGGGATGCCGGTGACGCTCGGCTACGTCGACCGCACGACGATGACGACCGGGCTCGGCCCCACGATCGATCTGACCGGGGACGTCGCCGCGGACATGGCGCGCATCCGCGCCTTCTACGCGGACAAGGCCGGGCTCCGACCCCACCTGCGCATCGAGCCGCGACTGGCGGCTGAGCCCCCCGGTATCGTGGGCTCGTGACGAGGATCATCTCGGGCCGGGCGGGCTCACTCGCGCTCGCGGTGCCCGACGCCGGCACCCGGCCCACGAGCGACCGCGTCCGCGAGTCGCTGTTCGGCGCACTCGAGTCTGCCGGAGCGATCCAGGATGCCGTCGTGCTCGACCTCTACGCGGGTTCCGGTGCGCTCGGCCTCGAGGCGCTCAGCCGCGGCGCGGCCGTGGCGGACCTGGTCGAGAAGGCGCCGCGCGCCGCGGCCGTCGCCGAGCGCAACGCCCGCGCGGTCGTGAGGGCCGTCCCCGGCACCCGCGCGAAGGTCCATCGCCAGTCGGCGGATGCCTTCCTGCGCGCGGCCGCGCCGGGTTTCGACCTCGTCTTCCTCGACCCGCCCTACGACCTGAGCGATGCCGAGCTCACGGCGACGCTGACGCTGCTGACCCCGCTGCTGACCTCGTCGGCCACCGTCGTCGTCGAGCGTGGGCGCCGGTCGCCGGAACCGGTGCTGCCGGCCGGGCTCGCCCATGATCGCCACAAGCGATACGGGGACACGACCCTGTGGTGGCTGATTCCCGCCGCGTGACGGCGACTCAGCCGCGGCGCGCGTCCCAGTCCTGGTACGGGTCCCAGCCGCCGCGTCCCGTGTGGGCTCTGCCGTCGACGGTCACCGGATACAGGCCCCGCGGTTCCACGACCCCGATCGCCCGAAAGCCCTCGGGCAGGACCACGTCGGCGGGGAAGGTGCCCAGCAGGGCGTGATCCTCTCCCCCGTCGAGTTCGTGCGGGTCGGTGACGCCGCGGATCGCGACGGTGACGCCCGAGGCATCGGCCAGACGCGTGGCGTCCAGGACGAGGCCGTCCGACACGTCCATGAGCGCCGTCGCGCCGGCCTCCGCCGCTCGCGGCCCGAGCGCCACCGGCGGCAGGGGACGCAGCTGCGCATGCAGGTCGTCCCGTTCGTGATCGCGGAGCGCACCGGCATCCACCGCCATCGGCTCGCCCGCCGGATCCCGGAACCGATCGAACAACAGGGCCAGTCCGCGCGCGGCGCGCCCGAGCGTGCCCGCCACGGCGACGACGTCGCCGGGACGGGCTCCGGAACGGCGCACCGGTGCCCGGCGGTCGAGCACGCCGACGGCGGTCACCGCGATCGTGAGCGTATCCGAGACCGTCAGGTCGCCGCCTTCGACCGCGCAGCCGGGGGCGAGCAGCTCGCAGCCCTCGCGCAGTCCGCGGGCGAGCTCCTCGACGAACGAGATCCGGGTCTCGTCCGGGACCGCCAGCGCGACGAACAGCGCCGTAGGGCGCGCGCCCATCGCGGCGACGTCGGCGAGGTTGACCGCCGCCGCCTTGACACCGAGATCGCGTCCGCTCGACCACGCGAGACGGAAGTCGGGTCCGTGCACGAGGGTGTCCGTCGTGACCACGACACGTCCGTCCGGCGCGGCGAGCACCGCGGCATCGTCTCCCGGTCCGACCAGCGCGCGCGAGGTGCCGCCGAGGACCGCGAAGATGCGGGCCAGCACGTCGCGCTCGCTGAGTTCGCCCACGGTCGGATCGGCCTTCTCGCTCATGCCTCCACGGTAGCCTGGAGGCATGACCCGCCTGCGCGCCGCTGCCCTCGTCGCGGCCGCGACGGGCCTCCTGTTCCTCGCCGGCTGCTCCTCCACCGTGCCGATGGAGCCGGCCGAAGCAGCCGAGGACCCCCTCTGCGCGGAGGTCATGGTTCAACTGCCGGCCAGCGTCGACGGCCAGGCGCGCCGCTGGACCGACGCCCAGGCGACTGCTGCGTGGGGCACACCGGCGCGGGTCCTGTTCACCTGCGGCGTCGCCGTGCCCGGACCCACGACGCTGCGCTGCGAGGAAGTCTTCGGCGTCGACTGGATCATCGACGAGAGCCAGGCTCCCCGCTTCCGGCTGACGACCTACGGACGCACCCCCGCGATCGAGGTGTTCCTGGACAGCACGCTCGACGACGGCGCGGGCGTGTCCAGTCGCAGCGTTCTGAACACCCTCTCGCCGCTCATCTCACAGCGCATCCCCCAGGACCGCTCCTGCGTCGACCGCGCGGACGCCACGCCCGTCCCCGAGCCGGTCGATCCCTGACCGGGGCCGGGACGCTCAGCGTGCGCCGCGCGCGCGACCGAGTTCGATCAGCTCGGAGATGAGCTCCGGATACGTCAGCCCCGAGGCGATCCAGCACGTCGGGAACATCGAGATCGGCGTGAACCCGGGCATCGTGTTGACCTCGTTCACGTAGAACTCGGTGCCGGTGTAGAAGAAGTCGACGCGCGCCAGACCCTCGCCGCCGACGGCCTCGAAGGCGCGGGCGGCGATGCGCTGCAGCTCGGCGAGCTCGCCGGGGTGCAGGTCGGCGGGGCAGGACAGATCGACGCCCGGAGCGCCCAGGTACTTCGCGTCGAAGTCGTAGAACTCGCGGCCGGAGACGACGATCTCACCGGCGACGCTCACGCGGGGCTCTCCGCCGTCGCGGGCGGCGAGGACGCCGCACTCCACCTCACGGCCCGAGACGGCCTGCTCGACGAGGACCGTGGCGTCCTCGGCGAACGCGACCTCGAGGGCGGCATCGAGGTCGGCCCAGTCCGACACCTTCGACACTCCGACGCTCGAACCGGCGCGCGCGGGCTTGACGAAGACGGGCAGGCCGAGCGCGCGCATCCGCCGCCGCCACAGCTCCCCGTCGCGCTCCAGGCCATCGCGGGTGACGCTCACCCACGGCACGACGGGCACGCCCGCGGCCTTCAGGATGCTCTTGGTGGTGTGCTTGTCCATGCCGATCGCCGACATCAGAAGCCCCGCCCCGACATACGGGAGCCCCAGCAGCTCGAGCAGCCCCTGGATCGTGCCGTCCTCGCCGAAGCGCCCGTGCAGGATGGGGAACACGACGTCGACCGGGCCCAGCGACCTCTCGCCCGCGGCATCCCGCACCCTCAGTTCGCGCGAACGCGCCGAGTCGGGCCAGAGGATGCGCGTGCCGTTGTCGACGACCTGCGGCATCCGCGCGGGGTCGAGGGAGAACTTGTCCGGGTCGTCGTCCTCGAGGACGAAGGCGCCCTCGCGGGTGATGCCGATGGGGATGACGCGATAGCGATCCCGGTCGATCGCCCTAAGCACGCCCCCCGCCGTGGCGGAACTGATCGCGTGCTCGCTGGAACGCCCGCCGAAGAGCACCGCCACCGTCGCCATTGCCATCCTGCGTCCTCTCGCCCGTCGGCTTGTCGTCGTCCGTCGTCAGATGCGGGGCGATGTGCCGCGGATCCATCGTGCCGTCCAGCACCATCTTGACCTGTTCCACGATCGGCATCCGCACGCCCGCGGCGCGCGCCAGCTGCAGGATCGGGGCGACGGAGGCCAGACCCTCGGCGGTCTGGTTCATCTGCTTGACGACGTCCTGGAAGCCGTAGCCCTGACCCAGCAGGCGCCCGGCCGTGTTGTTGCGGCTCAGGGGCGACTGGCAGGTCGCGATGAGGTCGCCCAGGCCGGCCAGACCCTGCAGCGTCTCGGGCCGTGCGCCCTGCGCGACGGCGAAGTCGGTCATCTCGACGAGACCGCGCGTGATGATCGAGGCCTTCGTGTTCTCTCCGTACCCGACGCCGTCGACGATGCCGATGGCGACCGCGATGAGGTTCTTGAGGACGCCGCCGAACTCGGTGCCGATGACATCGGTGTTCACGAAGGTCCGGAAGTAGCCGTTGCGTGCGCGCCGGGCGACGGCCTCGGCGGTCTCCTGGCTGCTCGAGGAGATGACGGCGGCCGTGGGCTGCTCGCGGGCGATCTCCAGCGCCAGGTTCGGGCCGGAGGCCACGGCGATCCGCGCGGGATCGCAGTGCAGCTCCTGCTCGATCACCTGGCTCATCCGCAGTCCGGAGCGCTTCTCCACGCCCTTCATGAGCGACACGATCGGCACGTCGCTGCGGCTCACGAGCGGGCGCACGGCCTTCAGGTTCTGGCGCAGCGCCTGGCTCGAGATCGCCAGGTACACCTGCGAGGCCCCGTCGAGCGCATCGGACAGGTGATGCGTCGCCGACAGCGTGCGCGGGAGGTTGACACCGGGGAGGTACTCGCTGTTGCGCTTGGCTTCCTGGATCTCCTGCGCGAGTTCCGCGCGGCGCGCCCACATCACGACGTGCGCGCCGCCGTCGGCGAGCACCTTGCCGAAGGTCGTGCCCCAGCTGCCGGCGCCGATCACGGCCACGCGGGGCATGGCGGAATCCGTTCTACGACTCAAGGCGCCCCGTCTCCCTCTGTCCGTGCTCGCCCGGGTTCCAGCGGTGCTCGGGGGGCGTCTGACCGCGCAGCTCGCCGAGCAGGGCGGCGACGTCGGCCATCACGGCATCCGTCGCCCCGACCAGGGATGCCGGTCCTGCGGTCTCCCTGAATCGGGCCAGGTCGACCGGCGCGCCCAGCGCGACCTGGACGCGTCTGCGCGGCGGCCAGAGGCGAAGCTTGCCGTACCGCGGAAGGATCTCCTGAACGCCCCACGTCGCGGCAGGGATCACGGGGATGTCGCCGGCCAGCGCGACGCGCACGGCTCCGGTCTTGCCGCGCATCGGCCACAGGTCGGGTTCGCGCGTCAGCGAGCCCTCCGGATAGACGATCACGCCGCGACCGTGCTCGACGAGCTGCTCGGCCTGGCGCAGCGACTGCTTCGCCCCCGCGGCCGACGAGGCGCGGGCGACCGGGACCATGCCCGTTGCCCGCAGCACCGCGCCCAGAACCGGAACGCGGAACAGGCTCTCCTTCGCCATGAAGCGCGGGGCGCGACCGAGCCGCCACACCGCGACGGCGACGATGAGCGGGTCGAACTCGCTGTAGTGGTTGGGCGCGAGGACGTACGGACCCTCCATCGGCAGGTGCTCTGCGCCGGTGATCTCGATCTTCGCGAACCAGCCGATGGCCGGCACCACGAGAGCGGCGGCCGGCCAGAAGACGCTCGGGCGGGATTTCTCCGCCGACGCTCGACGGCGCGCGGTCACGGTCGCCTACTCGGTGACATCGAAGTCGGCGCCGAGCGCGGTCAGCTTGTCCAGGAACTTCTCGTAGCCGCGGCGGATGATGTCGACGTTGCGCACCGTCGACTCGCCGTCCGCGGCGAGGGCCGCGATCACGTAGCTGTATCCGCCGCGCAGATCGGGGACGACGACGTCGGCACCGTGCAGCGGCGTCGGCCCGGTGATGACCGCAGCCTGCTCGAGTGCCCGTCGTGGAACGCGCCGCGCCGAGCTCGCGATGCCGTCCGGGTGCACGACGATGTCGGCGCCCATCTGGCCCAGGGCGCGGGTGAAGCCGAGCCGGTTCTCGTACACGGTCTCGTGGACGATCGACTCGCCCTCGGCCTGGGTCAGCGCCACGATGAGCGGCTGCTGCCAGTCCGTCATGAACCCGGGGTGGACGTCGGTCTCGACCATGACGGGCTTGAGCGTGCCGCCGCGGCGGAAGCGGATGCCGTCTTCGGCGATGTCGAACTCGCCCCCCGCCTTCCGGAAGACGTTCAGGAACGTGAGCATCTCCTGCTGCTTCGCACCGCCGACGAAGATGTCGCCGTCGGTCGCGAGCGCGGCACAGGCCCAGGAGGCCGCTTCGTTGCGGTCGAAGATGCAGCGGTGGTCGTACCCTCGGAGCGACTCGACACCCTCGATGAAGATGACGCGGTTCGGCTCGTACGAGATGATCGCGCCCATCTTCTGCAAGACGGCGATGAGATCCATGATCTCGGGCTCGATCGCGGCGCCGCGCAGCTCGGTCGTGCCCTTCGCCCGCACCGCGGTGAGCAGCACCTGCTCGGTGGCGCCGACGCTCGGGTAGGGCAGCTCGATGTTCGCGCCGTGCAGGCCGCGCGGTGCCGACAGCCGGATGCCGCTGGGCAGCTTCTCGACGATCGCGCCGAAGTTCCGCAGCGCATCGAGGTGGAAGTTGATCGGGCGGTCGCCGATCCGGCAGCCGCCGAGGTCCGGGATGAACGCCTCGCCGAGCAGATGCAGCAGCGGACCGCAGAACAGGATCGGGATGCGGGAGGCGCCGGCGTGCGCGTCGATCTCCTCCATGTGCGCGGACACGGCGCCCCGCGGATCCAGCCGCAGCACGCCGTCGCCGTCCTCGTCGACGCGGACCCCGTGCACCTCGAGCAGCGAGCGGACGACCTGGACGTCGCTGATGTCGGGGACATCGCGCAGCACACTCTCGGTCTCGCCGAGCAGCGCCGCCACCATCGCCTTCGTCGCGAGGTTCTTCGCGCCCTTCACATCGACGCGGCCCGACAGCGGCCGACCGCCGCGGATGAGGAGGACGTCGCCCGCGTCGGATTCGTCGGGCTGGGACGATTCGGACGCGCTCAGGAGTGTGTTCATCGGGTCGACCTCATCTGTTCTCGAGGATGCGCTGCGCGGAGACCGCCCCGTTGTGCAGGGCGCGTTCCGGGCTATCGGACGGGAAGCGTCCGCGGCCGCCACGCCTCACGGCGCGCCTCGAACTGCGCGATCTCATCTTCGCTGCGCAGCGTGAGCCCGATGTCATCGAGTCCTTCGAGGAGCCGCCACCTAGTGTAATCGTCGATCTCGAAGGTCACCCGGAGGTCACCGATCCGCGCCGTGCGCGCCTCGAGGTCGACCGTCATCCGCACTGTCGGGTCGGCCGCGACGGCGGCCCAGATCGCCTCGAGATCCGCCTCGCTGATCACGCCGGCCAGCAGTCCCTGCTTGCCCGCGTTCCCGCGGAAGATGTCCGCGAACCGAGGACTGAGCACGACGCGGAAGCCATAGTCGCGCAGCGCCCACACCGCGTGCTCTCGGCTCGAGCCGGTGCCGAAGTCGGGTCCGGCGACCAGGATCGACGCGTCGCGATACGCGTCCTGGTTCAGGATGAAGTCGGGGTCCTGACGCCAGCTTGCGAACAACGCGTCTTCGAAGCCCGTCTTGGTGACCCGCTTGAGATAGACGGCGGGGATGATCTGATCGGTGTCGACGGCCGAGCGCTCGAGCGGAGCGACGATGCCGGTGTGCGTCGTGAACTTGTCCATGTCAGGCACCTGTCCCGGTCGTTGAGGGAGCGAAGCGAGTCGAAGCGGGCAGATCGCTCGGGCTCGCGAGATGTCCGAGCACGGCGGTCGCCGCAGCCACGAGGGGTGAGACCAGGTGGGTCCGTCCGCCCTTGCCCTGGCGACCCTCGAAGTTGCGGTTGCTCGTCGAGGCGCAGCGCTCCCCCGGCGCCAGCTGGTCGGGGTTCATGCCCAAGCACATCGAGCAGCCCGCGAAGCGCCACTCGGCACCGAAGTCGGTGATGATCCGGTCGAGTCCCTCGGCCTCGGCCTCCAGCCGCACGCGCGCCGAGCCCGGGACGACCATCACGCGGACGCCGTCCGCCTTCTGCCGGCCCGCGATGACCGAGGCGAACTGACGCAGGTCCTCGATCCGGCTGTTGGTGCACGACCCCATGAAGACGGCGTCGACCGGAATCGCCTTCAGCGGCGTGCCCGGGGTCAGATCCATGTACTCCAGGGCCCGCTGGGCCGCCGCCTTCTCGTTGGGGTCGGCGAAGTCCTCGGGCGACGGGATGACGTCGCTGAGCGAGACGCCCTGGCCGGGGTTGGTGCCCCACGTCACGAACGGCTCGAGCTCGTTCGCATCGAGGAAGACCTCGGCGTCGTACACGGCACCCTCGTCGGAGGGCAGCGTGCGCCAGTAGGCCACGGCATCCTCCCAATCCTGTCCCTGCGGAGCGTGCGGCTTGTCCTTCACGTAGGCGAACGTCGTCTCGTCGGGGGCGACCATGCCCGCACGCGCGCCGGCCTCGATCGACATGTTGCAGATCGTCATGCGCCCCTCCATCGAGAGGGCGCGGATGGCGGAGCCGCGATACTCGAGCACGTAGCCCTGGCCGCCGTTGGTGCCGATCTTCGCGATGACGGCGAGGATGATGTCCTTCGCGGTGACACCGGGCTTGAGCTCGCCCTCGACGGTGATCGCCATCGTCTTGAACGGCTTCAGCGGCAGTGTCTGCGTCGCCAGAACGTGCTCGACCTCACTGGTGCCGATACCGAAGGCCATCGCACCGAACGCACCGTGGGTCGAGGTGTGCGAGTCGCCGCACACCACGGTGATGCCCGGCATCGTCAGTCCCAGCTGCGGACCGACGACGTGCACGATGCCCTGCTCGGCGTCGCCGAGCGAATGCAGCCGGACCCCGAACTCCTCCGCGTTGCGACGCAGGGTCTCGATCTGCGTCCGGCTGGTGAGGTCCGCGATCGGCTTGTGGATGTCGAGGGTCGGCGTGTTGTGATCCTCGGTCGCGATCGTGAGATCGAGCCGCCGCACGGGCCGGCCCTCCGCGCGCAGGCCGTCGAACGCCTGCGGGCTGGTGACCTCGTGCACGAGGTGCAGATCGATGTAGATCAGGTCGGGCTGGCCCTCCCCGCCCTTGACGACGAGATGGTCGTCCCAGACCTTCTCGGCCAACGTACGGGGGCGCTCGGGAATCGTGGTGCTCATGCTGTCTCGTTCTCCTGGGATGGGATCAGGCCCGCGACGGACTCCGCGACGAGAGAGGGCTCAGAACGAGTTCTCGCCGCGGCCGCTAAGGAGAAGGCGAGCGATCCGCACCCGCCCAGATTACCACCGCTGGCAGCCGTCAGCGGTCGCCACCGACGTGCGGGATGGTCGGCGGGGTGCCCTTCTCGTCGGCGACGGCCTCGGCCGCCTCGACCGGGGTGTGCTTCTGGTCGGTGACGCCCTGCGGTGCGGCGTTCCGCTCGCGCGCCGAGGCGACCAGACTCGCGACGGTGGCGACGACCATCGAGGCGACGATGACACCGAGCGACATCCACGTGGAGATGTCCGGTACCCATTCGATGTGCCGCCCGCCGTTGATGAACGGCAGCTCGTTCTCGTGCATCGCGTGGAAGATGAGCTTGACGCCGATGAAGGCGAGGATGAAGGCGATCCCGTAGTGCAGGTAGCGCAGGCGATCGAGCAGTCCGCCGAGCAGGAAGTAGAGCTGGCGCAGTCCCATCAGCGCGAAGATGTTCGCCGTGAAGACGATGAACGCGTTCTGCGTGATCCCGAAGATCGCCGGGATCGAGTCGAGCGCGAACAGCAGATCGGTCATGCCGATGGCCGCGAAGACGATGATCATCGGCGTGAACACGCGCTTGCCGTCCACGACGGTGCGCACCTTCGCGCCGTCGTAGTGGTCGCTGATGTCGACCGTGCGGCGCAGCAGGCGCACGATGAAGGTCTCCTGCTTGACGTCGCTGTCGTGATCGCCGCCCGGGAACGCCTGCTTCCACGCCGTCCAGATCAGGAAGGCGCCGAACAGGTAGAAGATCGGCAGGAAGTGCTCGATGATCGTGGCACCGAGCAGGATGAAGATTCCGCGCAGGATCAGCGCGATGATGATGCCCACCATCAGCACCTTCTGCTGGTAGCGCCGCGGCACCGAGAACTGCGTCATGATCAGCACGAACACGAAGAGGTTGTCGATCGAGAGGCTGTACTCCGTGAGCCACCCGGCCACGAACTGCCCGGCGTACTCGCCGCCCGCGAACATCCACATCAGGCCCGCGAAGACCAGCGCCAGCGTCACGTAGAAGACGACCCAGAGGCTGGATTCCTTGGTCGACGGGATGTGCGGCCGCTTGACGATCAGCAGCAGATCGGCGATGAGGATGAGCAGCAGGACGGCGAGAGAGCCGATCTCGAACCAGACAGGGAGCTCCATGCGGGCCTTTCGGAGGGAGGACGAATGTCGAAAGTCTCTCCCCCGCGGATGCGGCGCGCGCCCGAGGCCCCGGCGACGGAGCCCGTGATGACGGACGCGCGAGGACGGGATACTCCCTCTCGCTCGGAACAGGATACAGCGGATGCCGGCCGCCCCTGCCCATATGGCATCATCGACTCACCCGGCCTCGCCGAGATCCCCGCGAGACGGTCGGGCCACCGCGGACACTACCCGGATGGGAGCATCCGCTCCCGAGACGATGAGGACGTCATGAGCCACTCGCCCGTGGGCACCGACGCGGAGCTGGTGGCGGCCGCGGCCGCCGGCAGCGAGCACGCCTTTCGCGCGCTCTACCGCGCGTACGTGCGCCCCGTGTACTGGCTCGCGCACGGACTCGTGGGCACGGCCGTGGATGCCGAGGACGTGACGCAGGAGACCTTCCTCGCCGCGTGGCGGAAGCTGCCGACACTCGAGCTGGCGAGCGATTCGCTGCTGCCCTGGCTGGTCACGATCTGCCGGTTCCAGTGCGCGAATCGCATCCGTCGTCAGCAGCGCGATCGCACGCACACGGCGTCGGCTGTCGAAGAGACCCTGCCGGCGACGGTGGACGTCGAACGTCAGGTGATCGAGTCGAGCCTCGTGGAGCGCGTCCTGCAGGAGGTGGGGACGCTGAGCGTGCTCGATCAGCAGATCTTCCGACTGTGCGCAGCCGAGGGATACGCCTACCACGCGGCCGCCGAGCAGCTCGGTGTGTCGCACGGCACCGTCCGCAATCGTCTCTCCCGCATCCGCACCCGCTTGCGGAGCGTCGTGGAACCGGAGGGGACATGAACGCCGACGATGTGACACTGCCCGACCTGAGCGCGCAGCGCGTCGATGAGATGGAGAACGCACTGTTCGGCGCGATCGCTTCCGAGCGCGCCCAGCAGCACGCCGTCCAGCGCCGCCGACGCGCGCGGCGCGGCCGCCTGTGGCTGACGGGGGCGGCTGCGGCCGTCGTCATCGTCGCCGCGGCCGCCATCGCGCCCGCGCTCACCCAGCCGGGTGTGATGGGGACCTCGGAGTCGGCGTTCGACAGCGGCGTGCCCCAGGTCGCGCCCGCGGCAGAGCCCGGTGTCTTCACCGGCACCGTCACCGACGGCCTCGGACAGCCCGACGGCCGCGGGCTCGACGGAGGGGGCGTCAGCCAGGAGACCACCGCCGCGCAGCGGCGCGAGATCGTCGCGACCGCGTCGGCCTCGGTCCGCGTCGACGATGTGTCGACAGCCGCCGACCGCATCGGCGATGCCGCCCGCGACGCGGGTGGATACGTGGAGTCGATGAGCGTCGGGCAAGAGGGGCGGATCCTGGAGATGGGCGCCCTCGGCGTGGACGGCGCGGTCATGCCCGTCGGTCCCTCCGATGCCTGGGTGACCGTACGGGTTCCCGCCGACCGGCTCAGCGATGTCATGGGAGGACTCGCCGAAGTCGGCGATGTGTTGTCCTCGCGGATCGTGCGCGAGGACGTGACCTCGCACGCGGTCGACCTGCGGGCGCGTGTGCGCGCACTCGAGGCCTCGGTCGAACGTCTGACCGCACTCATGTCCGACGCCGAGTCCACCGCCGACCTGCTGGCCGCCGAGAGTGCGCTGTCGCAGCGCCAGTCCGAACTGGAGTCCTACCGCAGCCAGTTGGAGGGCCTCGACGATCGCGTCGCCATGTCGACGCTCGGCGTGTCCCTGACGGCGACGCCTCCCCCTGTGTCGGCTGACCCTGCCGGGTTCGGGGACGGCCTGCTCGCCGGCTGGAACGGACTCGTGGCGACCGTCAACGGCATCGTCGTCGGGCTCGGCTTCCTCCTGCCGTGGATCGGGGTGCTGGCCGTGGCCGGCGCTCTCGTCTGGCTCATCGTGCGCCTCGCACGGCGCGCGCGCGCCGCGGGTGTGACCCGCACGGACGACGCGGGCCCCGGGGCCCCCGGGGCCTGACCCGGTCACCGCACCCCGGGCGGCGTTTTACGTTCCGCTCGCAGGACGTTTCGGCGATCCCGGGCGTGTCGCCGGCGTGTCGCGGCCGGTTCGGCGGTGGCATCCTGCGAGCCGGACGGTCTCGCCCCGCCGGCGCTGTGACCGCGGGGCCGTGACCGCCGTGGCTGTGACCCCGGCGCTGTGGCCGCCCGGGCCCCCGGAAACGAGAAGAGGCCCGCCCTTGCGGACGAGCCTCTTCTGCGTGGTGACCCCAGCGGGATTCGAACCCGCGTTACCGCCGTGAGAGGGCGGCGTACTAGGCCGCTATACGATGGGGCCGGTCGCGTTTCCCGAGCTCAGCGGCTCAGGCAACCGTTCGATTATGCCATGCTCGCCCCGCCGCGGCAAAATCGGCGCGGCGCTTGCCTTCGCGGCCTCGTGCGCGTTGACTCGGACCATGCGCGTCACCAAACACGAGCACGCCTGCCTGCGCCTCGAGCGCGAGGGCCGCACGCTCATCATCGATCCCGGCTCGTTCACGCTGCCGCTCACGGAGGTCCGCGGGCTCGCGGGCATCGTGCTCACCCACGAGCACCCCGACCACTGGACAGCGGAGCATCTGGACCGCCTGCGGGCGACCCATCCGGGCACCCCCATCTTCGCCCCCGAGGGCGCCGCGATCGCCGCGGCCGCCTTCGGCGTCACGACGGTGGCGCCGGGGGACGTCGTGGAGCTGGAGCCGTTCACGCTCGCCTTCTACGGCGGCACGCACAGTGTGATCCACACGTCGCTCCCCGTCGTCGACAACGTCGGCGTTCTCGTGGATGACGCGTTCTACTACCCCGGCGACTCCTACGCCGTCCCGAAGGGGGCCGACGTGCGCCTCCTCGCTGCGCCCGTCGGAGCCCCCTGGCTGAAGATCGGCGAGGCGATGGACTTCGTGCTCGCCGTCAAGCCGCGCCGCGCTTTCGGCACCCACGACATGACGCTCTCGCGGATCGGATTGGACATGCACCGCGCGCGGCTGAAGTGGGCCGTCGAGCAGCACGACGGCGAGTTCCTCGCCCTCGAACCGGGAGACGCGACCGACCTGTGAAGTGCGCTCCGCGCACAGACAGGGGGCGGATGCCGGAGCGCACGGCCCCGGCATCCGCCCTCGTCTTCGCGTCGCGGACTCGACTCAGCCTTCGGCGTCGTGATCGGTCTCGAGGAAGGCGACGAGCTGGTCGAGCGCGTCGTCGGCGCCCTCCCCCTCGGCCTTCAGCGTCACGACGGTGCCCTGGGTCGCCCCGAGTCCCATGAGCGAGAGGATGCTCCCGGCGTTGAGGTCCGGGCCGCCGTCGACGGCGATCGTGACCGGGACACCGGTCTGCTGCACGGCCTGCACGAAGAGCTTCGCGGGGCGGGCGTGCAGTCCGGAGCTGCTCGCGATGGTGGCGGTGCGTTCGGCCATGTGTCTCTCCTCCGAGTTAGGCGGCGGCTGGTGCGGCGACTGTCGCCTCGGCCTGGTCGAGCTCCTTGCGACCGACGTACTTCTTCAGCACCACGATCAGGAGCGCTGAGACGACCGTACCCGCCAGGAGCGCCACGACGAAACCCCAGATCGGACTGATCGCGAACAGCACGAAGATGCCGCCGTGAGGGGCGAAGCTGGTCACGCCGAACAGCATGCTCAGCGCGCCGGTGACGGCGCCCCCGACCATCGATGCGGGGATGACGCGGAGGGGGTCGGCCGCCGCGAACGGGATCGCCCCCTCGCTGATGAACGCCGCGCCCAGCAGCCATGCGGCCTTGCCGTTCTCGCGCTCGACGGGCGTGAACAGGGGGCGGGCGAGAACGGTAGACGCCAACGCCATGGCCAGCGGCGGGACCATCCCGGCGACCATCACCGCCGCCATGATCAGATACGGGGCGGTGTTGGTGGTCGACGCAGCGGCCAGGCCGGTCGTGGCGAACACATAGGCGACCTTGTTGACCGGCCCGCCCAGGTCGAAGCACATCATGAGACCGAGGATGACGCCGACGACCACGACACCCGCACTGCTGGCGGTGAGTCCCGTCAGCCAGTCGGTGAGCGCGACCATCAGCGCGGCGATCGGCCGGCCCAGGAACAGGATCATCAGACCGGAGGCGACGATCGAGCCCAGCAGCGGGATGATCACGACGGGCATGAGGCCGCGCAGCCAGCGCGGCACGTCGAGGCTGCCCAGCCACCAGGCGATGACGCCGGCCAGCAGACCGCCGATGATGCCGCCGATGAACCCGGCGTTCATGGTGACGGCGATCGCCCCGGCGACGAAGCCGGGGGCGATGCCCGGCCGGTCGGCGATCGCGAAGGCGATGTAGCCGGCGAGGGCGGCCACGAGGAAGCCCATCGACGTGGCACCGATCATGAAGGCGACCGATCCGAGGTACTGTCCGAGGCCGCCCGCGGGCAGGTTCCACAGCGAGTTGGCGATGATGACGCTCGCGGCGTCGTCGGTCACGTCATACCCGCCCAGCAGGAAGCCGAGGGCGATGAGCAGGCCACCGCCGGCCACGAACGGGATCATGTAGCTGACGCCGGTGAGCAGGATCCGCTGGATCCGCGCGCCCCACGAGACCTGCGCTACGGCGGTGCTCGCGGCGGCGGCGGCCCCGCTCGAGCTGACCCGGGACGCGTTCGGATCGGCGGCCGCGGCGACGGCCTCGGCGATCAGCTGGGCGGGCTGCTCGATGCCCCTCTTGACCCCGGAGCGGACGACGGGCTTGCCGGCGAATCGGTGCACCTCGCGCACATCGACGTCGGTGGCGAAGATGACCGCATCGGCGTTCTGGATGACGTCGGCCGGCAGCGCCTGGTATCCGCTGGATCCCTGCGGCTCGACCGCGAGGTCGACGCCGGCCTCGCGACCTGCCGCGGTGAGGGCGTCGGCGGCCATGAAGGTGTGTGCGATCCCGGTGGCGCAGGAGGTGACGGCGACGATCCGCGCCGGGCGCGCATCGCCGACGGAAGGGCGCTCCGCGCTCGGCGCCGGAGCAGCCGGGGATGCCGCAGGCGCCGCGGCCGGCGTGTCCGAGACGGCGTCGAGGACGAGCGCCACCACGTCCTCCGGCGTGGCCGCCGAGCGCAGCCCGGCGGTGAAGTCCTCGCGCATGAAGCTGCGGGCGAGCTTGGAGAGGACGGCGAGGTGCTCCTCGGCCGCCGTGTCGGGCGCGGCGATGAGGAAGACCAGATCGGCCGGGCCGTCCGACGCGCCGAAGTCGACGCCGGGCGTCAGCCGCGCGAAGGCGAGCGTGGCCTGCGTGACCGCGGCGCTCTTGGCGTGCGGTATCGCGATTCCGCCCGGAAGCCCGGTCTCGTCCTTGAGCTCGCGCGCCCACGCGTCGGCCGCGAGCGCGGTCGCGTCGGACGCGCGTCCCTCCCCGGCGACGCGTGCGGCCAGCGCTTCTATGACGGCGCGCTTGTCGCCGCCGAGCGGGTCGTCGAGGCTGACGAGTTCCGCGGTGATGATCTGTGACACGGTGACCTCCAGTGGTCGTGTGGTTTCAGGGTGTGAGGTGGTGGATGGGAACGTCACCGGCGGGAAGATCGGCCGGTGCGGGCGCCTGGGTCCCGGGCAGAGAGGCGGCAGCCGAGCCGTACCGGATGCCGCCCCGCACGCATTCCTCGTCGGATGCGCCGGCAGCCCGGGCGAGGAGGAAGCCGGCCAGTGAGCTGTCGCCGGCGCCGACGGTGCTGCGCACCCGGATGGGGGGCGGGGTGCCGTGCCAGGCCCCATCGCCGGTCACGAGGACCGCGCCGTGGCCGCCCAGCGTGACGAAGGCCGCACGGACACGGGCCGGAACGAGCGTCCGCGCGATCTCGTGCACGGCGTGGGCGAGGGGTGCGGCGGGATCCAGCGTCACCCCTGCGAGCTCGGCGAGCTCGTCCTCGTTGGGCTTGATCAGATCCGCTCCCCCGTCGGCGACGACGGCATGCAGCGCGGGGCCCGAGGTGTCGACGGCGATCGCCGGGGACCGGTCGCCCCAGCGAGCGCGCAGGGCGTGGATGACGCGCACGTAGAAGTCGTCGGGCAGACCGGGCGCGAGCGACCCCGCCAGCACGACCCAGTCGGCGCCGTCGGAGCTCTCGACGACGGCGTCGACGAGCGCGGCGGCCTCCTCATCGCTGCGCGTGGCACCGGGCAGATTGAGCTTGGTGGTCGTCCCGGTGGCGTCGACGACGGTGAGATTCGCGCGCGTCGCCCCGTGGGCCGGCACGGCGCGCACCGGCATCCCCGTCGCCCGCAGGATCGCCCCGAAGGGGTCGCCGTCGTCGAGTGGGAGGATCGCCAGCGTCGCATGGCCGGCAGCGGCCACGACCCGCGCGACGTTGATGCCCTTGCCTCCCGCATCTTCGCGGGACCCGGCGGCGCTCTGCACCTCACCGACGCGCAACGGCTCGGCGAGGGCGATGGTCCGATCCAGCGACGGGTTGGTGGTGACGGTGACGATCATGCGATCACGACCTCGACATCGGACTCCGCCAGCGCCGCCGCGAGCGCCCCGCCGGGCGGCGCGTCGGTGATCAGCACATCGACCGAATCGAGCGATGCGAACGACACCAGCAGCTCCGCGTCGAACTTCTCGGCATCGGCGAGCACGACGACGCGTCGGGCGGCTGCCACGATCGCCCGTTTGACGGCTGCCTCATCGGGGTCCGGAGTGCTCAGCCCGAACGATGCCGCGATGCCGTTGGTGCCGACGAACGCGATGTCCGGGCGCAGCCGTGAGATCGCCTCGACCGTCTGCGCCCCCACCGCCGCCGCCGTCAGGCCGCGCACCCGCCCCCCGATCGCCGTGAGTCCGAGAGACGGGACTCCCGCGAGGATCTGTGCAGCCGTCATCGAATGGCTGACGATCTCGAGTTGGTGCGCTGTGTGGGTGCGCTGGGCGAGCAGGTGCGCAAGGGCGGCCGTCGTCGTGCCCGCGTCGAGGTAGACGGATCCGCTGAACCCCTCGGCGAGCAGCTCGCCCGCCGCGCGGGCGATGGCCTCCTTCGCGCTGCTGCCGCGCGCCGCACGCTCCGCGATCGAGGGTTCGACCGTGCTGGCGCGGTTACGGGAAACCGCGCCCCCGTGGACGCGACGGACCAGGCCCGAGCGCTCGAGGAACGCGAGGTCGCGGCGCACCGTCTCGGTGGTGACGCCGAACCGCTCGGCGAGCTCGACGACGACGACCCGGCCGTCCGTGTCGACGATCTGCTCGATGAGCCTCTGGCGCTCCGTTGCGTACATGGCATCTCCTTTGAATAGCCACACAGTACAACACACTTCCACACATACACAACCCCCGGCCCCACCCCCCGGCGCCGCTGAGAACATCGCCCCGGCACCGGTGCGCACGGGTGCGACCGTGGATGCCGGTTGCGTGGCCCGCTGGTGCGGCTCAGGCGCGCGGGGTCTCGGCGGGAGGCAGTGCGACGCTGACGTCGACGGTCGCGTCGCGCAGGACGAAGCGGACGATGGTCCCGGTCGGACCGAGCTCACGCAGTCCCTCCGGCATCCAGTCGGTGATGTGCAGCGTGAAACTGGGGTCGATGCCGTTGCGTCCGCACGAGGGTTCGGTCGAGCCGATCTGCGTGCCGAACGTCAGGATGAGGCACCGCGCCCCTGTCCGCGTCATCGCCGTCCAGGGCTCCACGCCGGCGAACGACTCGAACACCCGGTACGGCGACGCCGGGTCGCGGTCGATGTAGTCGTCGAACCAGCCGTCGCTCGCCCACACCGGCAAGGGGTTGGGCGTGGTGACCGGGTGCAGGACGGCATCCGGGCGCGGCGCGAACGCCGCCAGCAGCGCGACCATGATCACGAGCACAGCGAGGGCGCCGATGCCCCAACGGGTGAGCCGGCGAGCCGGAAATCGGTTCGGCCGTACGTCCTCGGCCGGCGGAGCGTCGTCGTCGACGACGGCGACGTCCGCAGTGTCCGGAGCGGAGCGATCCGCACCAGGGATTTCGTGCGCCTGCGCGCGGGTCGGAAGGACCGGACCGTCGGTGCGTGCCGCGGCCCGCTCGAGCGCGGAGAGCCGTCGCAGCGCCGCCTCGTCCCCCGCGATATCCGGCTCGGGGCCGTAGGCCCGGCGGCGCAGCGCGGACAGTTCGGCGCGCCTCTCGGCGTCGAGCGACTCCCCCATGGGACCACCCTACCGACGAAGAACGGGCCCCGACCGTGGTCGGGGCCCGTTGCCGGATGCGGCGAGGATCAGGCCTCGCTCATCGCCGTGACATCCTTCTGACCGCGAGCGGCCAGGGCTGCGGCGCGCGCGGCGAGGCGTCTGGCCTGTTCTGCCTGGCCCCAGTCGAGCGTCTCCTGGTCGACGGGGACCGAGTCGATCTTGCTCACGCCGTTGTACTTCTCGATGTAGGCGTCGAGCTCGGGGCCGGACTCCCACGAGGTGATGAGGCAGTAGCGAGGCTCGTCGCCGTAGTGGGCCGTCGCGTGCCACAGGCGCTGCGTGTCGATGATCAGCTGCGCGCCGGCCGGCAGCGCGATGCGGGTCTCTTCGCTCGGGTCGGTGCGGTTCTCACGCAGGACGAAGTAGCTGTCCTTGTCATCGGTGAGGTTGAAGAAGCTGCGCACCACCCAGCCGGTCCCGTCGGGGTTCAGCCGGTTGTTGTCGTCCTGGTGCAGGTTGTACAGGGCGTCCGCGTACGTGTTCGGCTGCAGCTCGATGATGCGGCAGCGACCGACGTTCGCACCGGGCTCCTGCGCCCGGCGAGTGAGGTTCGGCGCCTTCTCGGTCTGCGCGGGAATCCACACGCCGTCCTTGTCTGTGCGCGGCGGCTGGTGGTTCCAGAAGCCGTTGCATTCGATGTCGCCCTTGGCCGAGGCCAGCGGCGCGAAGCGGGTGTCGCCCGAGGACTTCCAGTCGACATACTCGATGTCGAGCCACTCCTTGGGGTCGAGTTCCTGGTTGTAGCGGTCGAGGATGACGTAACCGGTCTCCTCGAGTGCGGCGGACTTGATGTAACCCATGATGCGAATCATGACCTTTCGGTTCAGAGGGGCCAGCACGTTTTTACAGGCCCAACTTAGGTAAGCCTACCTCCGGCCCCTCGACGGGATCCGTGCCTCGGCCGGGAATATCCGAACCCGATTAGACTCGTGGAGTTGTCGAGGAGCGATTCGGAGACCATGAGCACTGCCACGAATGTCGAAGCGACCGCTGTCAACACGATCGGCTGGCTCTCGGCATCCGACACCACGATCGTCGTCCCCGTCTACCAGCGGCAGTACCGATGGGACATCGGCGGCTGCGAGCAGCTGCTCGGCGACATCCGCGCCGTCGCGGCCACCGACGACGGGCACACGCACTTCATCGGGTCGATCCTGTCGACGGCGAGCACCGCGGACGACGACGACGCACACCTCGTGCTGATCGACGGCCAGCAGCGCATCACGACCCTCATGCTGCTCGTCGCGGCGCTCCACCACACCCTGCGCGAGGACGATCCCGCCCTGGCACAGGAGCTGGAGCGCGTACTCGTGCGCGCCGACGGCATGCATCGCACCAAGCTGCGCCCACACCGCGCATGGGCGGATGTCTTCGAGAGCGTCGTCCTCGACCGTCGCACCGCCGTCGATGAGCAGCGCGAGTCGCGGTTCGACGACAACTACGCGTTCTTCCGGAGTCAGATCCGCCCTGAGGAGGCCGCGCGCATCTGGCACGGCCTGAAGAAGCTCGAGCATGTGTCGATCACCCTCGGCGGCCAGGCGAACGCGCAGCAGATCTTCGAGAGCCTGAACTCCACCGGCGAGCCGCTGCGCGACCACGAGCTCATCCACAATTACGTGCTCATGGGTCTCTCGCACACGGAGCAGAGCGAGATCGAGAACGAGTACTGGCTGCCGATCGAGCACCATACCGGTGAGCAGATCGGCGCGTTCTGGCGTCACTACCTCGTCATGCTGACAGGGCGAGAGGTCACCGTCGCCGGAGAGCGCGGCGTCTACGATGCGTTCCGCCACGAGTTCCCCCGTCTCGACGTCGCCACCCTTCGCGAGCGCGCAGCGCAGTGGCGGGAGTATGCCGAGATCTACCACCTCCTGCTCGAGCCGACGGCGACGCCGGACAGCGAGATCGGTCGCCAGTTCGCGTATCTGAACACGTTCGGCCGCAGCATGTACCCGTTGATCATGCGGCAGTACCACGCGCATCGGCACGGCGGTCTGGGCATCGATGAGCTGATCGTCTCCCTCGAGCACCTGCAGTCGCTCCTGCTGCGCCGCAAGGTCGTCGGGCTGTCCAACGACCGGCTCGTGGCGCGGCTGTGCCGTGCCGCGGACGAGGGACGCGACGCTCTCGTGCGCGCGATCGCGCGCATCACGCCGTCGGACGAGCGCGCGCGCGTCGGGTTGAAGTACAGCGACCTCCCCCACGCGCACTACGTCCTCGGGCGACTCGCCGGCGTCGACGCACTCGACGCGCTCGACCTCGAGCACGTGGTCCCCCTCGCCCCGTCGGACGACTGGAGCGGCGATGGCAATCGGCGCTGGGCCGACTACACGGACGACGAGCAGAATGCGCACCGCGCGCTCGCCCAGACGCTCGGGAACCTCGCGCTCATCGAGGGCGACCTCGCCGAGCGCGCCGTGGACGCCTCCTTCCCGGCCAAGCGGGCACTCTACGCGCGGAGCGAGGTGCTCCCGACACGGGAGCTCGCCGATGCCGCCGCGTGGGGTACCGCGGCCATCGCGGAACGCACCGAGGACCTCACGGAGCGCTTCCTGCGCGTCTGGGAGCGACCGGCGGTCGTCAGCATCGACGACGACAACCTCACCCCCGTTCTCGATGCCAAGAATCGGCGTGGCTGGCCACGCGGGTGGCAGCGCGAGTTCGAGTACGTCGAGTACCGGGGTGAGCACTGGGAGGTCAAGGACGTCAAGTACCTCTTCAACCGGGTCTTCAAGCGACTGTGGGCCGACTCACGCGCGAGCGTCGTCGACTACAGCGCACGCCGCGGCGGCCCGGTCTATCCCGAAATGGCGTGGAACGGCCAGTGGGATCAGATCGCCGATGGGCAGTACCTGTACATGGGCTGGGACTCGAAGTACATGCTCTCGGCCGTCCAGGGCGTCCTGGACGAGGCCGGCTGGGCATCCGAGGTGTTCATCAAGTACTCCTACATCGGCGACGCGATGCGCTGACCCGCCTCAGATCACTCCGGCCATCAGCAGGATGGGGAACACCAGTGCCGGGCTGCTCGTGAAGAGGTTCACGACGAAGTGGGCGATCGTGATCGGCAGCAGGCGGCGCTGCCACAGCACGATCACGGCCGAGCCGAGGCCCCAGCAGGTGAACGCGGCGACGTAGACGATCATGGCATCCGTGGTCGGGGCGAACAGCGCGTGCTGCAGGCCGAAGGCCACCGACGTCAGCAGGATCGCGACCGCGGTGGGCCACGCCGCCGTCAGACGCGATTGCGCGTACCCGCGGAAGACGATCTCCTCGGTCGGCGCGTTCAGGGGCGCGAAGGTCACGAAGGCGACGATCCCGAGCGTCAGGAGCAGGACCGGCGGGGCGTCGATCATCGCGTCGGGGTTGTAGAACATCGTCTCGAAGGCGACGAACACCCGCTCGCCGTGCAGCAGCCATGCCGTGCCCATGATCGCGCCGGCGAACGGCACGAACAGCACCATCACCCACAGCAGCCCCCACGCGGTGTCGCGGCGCCAGGAGCCCGGCGTGTAGCCGAACAGGTCGCGGAGGCGCTGGCCGTCGGAGCGCAGCAGCCGCAGCGCGACGAGTAGGCAGATGACGTTCACCGGGATCAGGGAGAGCGAGGCGAACAGCGGGTTCGGCGGGAATGCCGAGCCCCCGCCGGCCGCCGAGACGATCCCCCAGGCGACCAGCGTGGTCAGCAGCACCAGGATCAGCCGGAGCACCAGCAGGGCCAGCGCGCGCCGAACACCGCGGGGCACGTCCTGGACCGCGGGTCTCTGCGTCGACACGCGACCCACCCTAACGGGGCGTGCGACAAGCGGCAGGCGACACGTCCTGCCGCGGAGCCACCCGCCCACGGGGCCAAGGGCTGCGGAGGAAAGAAGAAACCCCCGGCTGACCGGGGGTTTCTCTAGAGCTGGGGTACCTGGACTCGAACCAAGAACAACTGAACCAGAATCAGCCGTGTTGCCAATTACACCATACCCCAAGGGGGCTCGGCCGAAGCCGTACCGAGGGTCAAGCCTACCCGACCGGGGCGGGCCGACCAAACCGAGCGCGTTCCGGGCGTTTCGTCTCGCGGCGCTCGCTCAACGACCGGGGGTGCGTCAGCCGAGGTGGGTGACGAGAGCGCGCAGGCGCCGGAGGGACTCCGCCTTGCCCAGCAGCTCCATCGACTCGAACAGCGGCGGCGACACCCGGCGTCCGCTGAGGGCGACGCGGGCAGGGCCGTACGCGACGCGCGGCTTGAGCCCGAGGCCGTCGATGAGCGCCGCGGACAGCGCGTCCTGCACGGCGGCCGCGGTGAAGGCCGCCTCCGGTACGGCCTCGAGCGCGTCGGCGGAGGAGGAGAGCACCTCGCCGGCGTTCGCGGGAAGCCCCTTGAGCGCGTCGTCCTCGTAGGCGATCTCGTCGCGGAAGAGGAAGCCCAGCAGGCCCGGCGCATCGCCCAGCAGCTGCATGCGCTCCTGCACGAGGGGCGCCGCGGCATCCAGGATCTCCTGCTGGTGCGCGGTCGGCGGCGTCGCGACCAGGCCGGCAGCGGCCAGGTACGGCACCAGGCGGGCCGCGAAGTCGGCGGGCTCCAGCATCCGGATGTGGTCGCCGTTGATCGACTCGGCCTTCTTCTGGTCGAAGCGCGCCGGATTGGGGTTCACGCTCTCGATGTCGAACGCGGCGATCAGCTCCTGCCGGGTGAACACATCGCGATCCGGCGCGAGCGACCAGCCGAGCAGGGCGAGGTAGTTCAGCAGCCCCTCGTGGATGAAGCCCCGCTCGCGGTGCAGGAAGAGGTCGGCCTGCGGGTCGCGCTTGGACAGCTTCTTGGTCCCCGTCTCGCCCAGCACGAGCGGCATGTGGGCGAAGCGCGGCACGAAGTCGGTGACGCCCGCGTCGATGAGTGCGCCGTAGAGCGCGAGCTGCCGCGCGGTGGAGGGCATGAGGTCCTCGCCCCGCAGGACGTGGGTGACCCCCATGAGCGCGTCGTCCACGGGGTTGGTGAAGGTGTACAGCGGAACGCCGCCGGCACGCACGACGACGAAGTCCGGGAAGGACCCGGCCGGGAAGGTGACTTCACCGCGAATGAGGTCGACGTAGGTGACGTCGTGCTCGGGAACTCGCAGGCGCCAGGCGGGCTCGCGCCCCTCGGCACGGAAGGCGGCCTTCTGCTCATCGGTGAGATCGCGGTCGAAGTTGTCGTAGCCGAGCTGCGTGGCGCGCCCGTTGGCCTGGTTGCGCGCGTCGATCTCCTCCGCCGTCGAGTAGGACTCGTACACGGCACCGGTGGCGATGAGCTTGTCGAGCACCTCCCGGTAGACGTCGTGACGCTGCGACTGCCGGTACGGCTCGTGCGGACCGCCCTTCTCCACGCCCTCGTCCCAGTCGATCTCAAGCCAGGTGAGCGCGTCGACGAGCTGCCGGTAGCTCTCCTCGCTGTCGCGGGCGGCGTCGGTGTCTTCAACCCGGAACACGAGCTTGCCGCCGGTGTGGCGCGCGTACGCCCAGTTGAACAGCGCCGTGCGGACCATGCCGACGTGCGGCAGCCCCGTGGGCGACGGGCAGAAGCGCACGCGGACGTCGCTTCCGGTGGCGGTGGTGGTGCGGGGATCGGGTGCAGAAGACATCTGCTCCAGTCTAGGCCGCGGGCCGCTCAGCGCCGCGCGTACGGGGACAGCACGACGACCGCCACGACGATCGCGAGTGCGACGAGGGCCAGGCCGCCGTAGCCGATCCAGCCGAGGATGAATCCGGCCAGCACCGCTCCGACCGCGGCCGACAGTGTCATCAGCGTGTCGCTGACGCCCTGACGCTTCGGCCGCAGCGCGGTGAGCGTGCTCTCGGTCAGCAGCGCGGATCCGGCGACCGTCGCCGCGCTCCAGCCCAGGCCCAACAGGAACAGCGCGACGAGTACGGCCTCCTGCGAATCCGGAGCCAGGGCGGCGAGCACGAGCGACGCGGCGAGCACGGCCTGTCCGAGCAAGACGGTGGGGATGCGTCCCCACCGGTCGGCGAGCAGACCCATGAGCGGAGACAGCCCGTACATGCCGAACACGTGGAGCGCGATGGTCACACCGACCACCGTCGTGACATCGTGCGGCGCGAGGTGCTTGAGGTGGACCGGGGTCATCGCCATCACCGAGGCCATGACGGCGTGCGATCCGGCCACGGCGAAGACCGCGTAGCGCGCCGCGGCGGGTCTGTCGGCCTCGACGATGTGCTCGGCGCGTGCCTCGCCCCTGCGGGCGAGCTGCTGCGCCGCCAGCAGGGGGTCGGGCCGCAACGCGACGAGGTAGAGGACGAGCGCGGCGAACTGGGCGACGATCGAGAACAGGTACGAGCCGGTGAGCGGCGGCATGCCGATCGCCTGTCCCAGGGTCTCCCCCGGCGTCAGCATCAGCGGGCCGAGGACTCCGCCGACCGTCGTCGCCCACACCACGGTGCCGAGATCGCGCCCGCGGCGTGCCGACACCGCCAGATCGGTCGCCGCGAACCGGGACTGCAGATTGCCGGCGTTGCCCGCGCCGATGAGGATGACGCCGACGAGCAGCAGCGGGAACATCCGCAGCGCGGCCGACAGGATCACCACGGCGATCCCCACGAGCGCGAAGAGGTTGCCCAGCGTCAGCGCGATGCGCCGTCCGCGCGCTCCGGCGAGTCGCGCCAGCGGAATCGCGCACAGGGCCGCGCCGAGCGTGACGGATGCGGTCGCCAGCCCGGACAGTGCGTCCTGGCCGGACAGGTCGGCGGCCAGGAGGGCGCCGAGCGAGACCGTCGCGCCGAACGCGATGCCGCCGAGGACCTGGCCTGCGGCGAGCACTCCGACGGTGCGCCGCTGCACGGCGGCGACGCCGGCCGCCGTGGCAATCGGGGAGCGGGAGTCCTCAGGCATCCCGCGCGGTGTTACGCAGCACGCCCAGGCCGGTGATCTCCACCTCGAGCGTGTCCCCGGCCTCGAACGCGCCCACACCCGCCGGGGTTCCGGTGAGGATGACATCGCCCGGCAGCAGGGTGAAAGCGGCGGAGGCGTAGGCGATGAGGTCGGGGACGGAGTGGACCATGTCGCTGATCGGTCCGTCCTGCCGCACCTCGCCGTTGACGCGGGAGATCACCCGTGCACCGCCCTCGAGGTCGAAGTCCGTCTCGATCGCGGGACCCAGCGGGCAGAACGTGTCGAAGCCCTTGGCGCGCGCCCACTGGCCGTCCGAGCGCTGGAGGTCGCGAGCGGTCACGTCGTTGCCGATCGTGTAGCCGAACACGTGGTCGAGGGCATGTTCGGCGGACACGTTCTTCGCGACCCGGCCGATCACCACGGCCAGCTCCCCCTCGAAGTCCGTGCGCACGGACTGCGCGGGACGCACGATGGCATCGCCCGGGCCGATCACCGATGTGTTCGGCTTGAGGAACAGCAGCGGCTCGGCGGGCGCCTCATTGCCGAACTCCGCCGCGTGGTCGCGGTAGTTGCGCCCGATCGCGACGATCTTCGACCGCGGGATGACCGGCGCCAGCAGGGCGACCGCGCTCAGCGGCACGCGCTCCCCCGTCGTGTCGAACCCGGCGAACATCGGGTCGCCGGCGAGCACGACGAGGTCGGTCTCGTCGAGCACGCCGTAGCGGATCGCATCGTCGTGGGCGAAGCGGACGATCCTCATGCGTCGAGCCGGACGAGCCAGCCGTGCGTGTCCTCCGCACGGCCGTACTGGATGTCGGTGAGGTGCTGTCGCAGCTCGAGGGCGAGGGTGCCGGCGGGCTGGGCGTCTGCGAAGTCGCTCCCCTTGAGCGTGCCGATCGGCGTGACCACGGCGGCGGTGCCGCACGCGAACACCTCGACGATGTCGCCCGAGGCGACGCCGTCGCGCCACTCGGCCAGCGACACGGCGCGTCGCTCGACGCGATGCCCCCGGTCCTCGGCCAGCTGCAGCAGCGATTCGCGGGTGATCCCCTCGAGGATCGACGGGGACTGGGGGGTCACGAGCGTGCCGTCCTTGCGGACGAAGACGACATTCATGCCGCCGAGCTCTTCGACGTTGCCGTCGGAGTCGAGGAAGACCACCTGGTCGCAGCCCTTCTCATACGCCTCGGCCTGGGGCAGCAGACTCGCCGCGTAGTTGCCGCCGGTCTTGGCGGCGCCGGTGCCGCCCTTGCCGGCGCGCGCGTAGTCTTCGCTGAGCCAGATCGACACCGGCGTCACGCCGCCCTTGAAGTAGGCACCCGCCGGGCTGGCGATGAGGTAGTAGGCGACCTTCTGCGCGGGGCGCACCCCGAGGAACGCCTCCTTGGCGAACATGAACGGTCGCAGGTAAAGGCTCTGGTCCTCCCCCGACGGCACCCAGTCGCCGTCGACCGCGATGAGTTCGCGCAGCGACTGGAGGAAATACTCCGCCGGCAGCTCGGGCAGCGCCATGCGGCGCGCCGAGCGCTGCAGGCGCGCGGCATTGCGGTCCGGACGGAAGGTGTGGATCGACCCGTCCGCATGACGGTAGGCCTTGATCCCCTCGAAGATCTCCTGCCCGTAGTGCAGCACGGCGGCAGCGGGATCGAGGGAGATCGGACCGTACGGCTGCACGCGCGGCCGGTGCCAGCCACCGCGCGACGACCAGCAGATGTCGACCATGTGGTCGGTGAAGCTCGTGCCGAACCCCGGGTTGGCGAGGATCTCCGCGCGATCGGCGGGCGCCTTGGCGGCGAGGTTGCGGGTGACGGCGAACGCGAGCGGGGTGCCGTCGGTGGCGGCCTGACCGGCCGGGTCGATGAGAGTCATATCGTGTCCTGTTCCATGCGCGCCGTCGGCGAACGCGGATGCGCTGCGGCGAGCGTGTCCAGGTTACGCCTGGATGCGCTCGGCGATGGCGTCGCCGATCTGCGCGGTCGTGCGGGCGGTGCCGTCGCGGCCGGCGATGTCGTCCTCGATCGCGCGGGTGACGCGCGCTGCTTCGTCCGTGAGCCCGAGATGATCGAGCAGCAGGGCGATGGATCCGATCGCGGCCGTGGGGTCGGCCTTCTGCTGGCCCGCGATGTCCGGCGCCGAGCCGTGCACGGGCTCGAACATCGAGGGGAACGCGCCGTCGGGGTTGATGTTCCCCGAAGCGGCGAGACCGATGCCTCCGGTGACGGCGCCGGCCAAGTCGGTGAGGATGTCGCCGAAGAGGTTGTCGGTGACGATCACGTCGAAGCGACCCGGGTTCGTGACCAGGAAGATGGTGGCCGCGTCGACGTGGAGATAGTCTACGGCCACATCCGGGTGCTCGGCGGCCACCGTGTCCACGATGCGCTTCCACATCCCCCCCGCGTGCACGAGGACGTTCGTCTTGTGCACGAGGGTGAGCGTGCGACGGCGGCGCTCGGCCTGCGCGAACGCATACCGGACGACGCGCTCGATGCCGTAGGCGGTGTTGACGGAGGTCTCGTTCGCGACCTCATGCGGTGTGCCGGTGCGGATGGAGCCGCCGTTGCCGACGTACGGACCCTCGGTCCCCTCGCGCACGACGACGAAGTCGATCTCGCCGGGGTCCGCCAGGGGGCCCGGCGCTCCGGCATACAGCGTGGACGGGCGCAGGTTGACGTAGTGGTCCAGTTCGAACCGCAGCTTCAGCAGCAGCCCGCGTTCGATGTTGGCGTCCTTCAGTCGCGGGTCGCCCGGCTGTCCCCCGACGGCGCCGAGCAGGATGGCGTCGTGGCCCTTGATGGCGGCCAGGTCGGCGTCGCTGAGCGTGTCCCCGGTCTCGAGATAGCGCGCGGCACCGAGCGAGAACCGCGTCTTCTCGAACGTGACCTCGGATGCCGCGGTCACGGCGTCGAGCACCTTCTCCGCCTCGGCGATGACCTCGGGCCCGATGCCGTCACCCGGGATGACGGCCAGCTTCACGACGCGCGACATTGCTCTCCTCGCTGTGAGACGGGATTCAGGATTCGGTGATCTCGATCTGACGGAACAGATCGGCCTGGATGGCCGAGCGCACCTCGTCGAGCAGTTCGTCCGAGACGGGCGAGTCCACCGTCAGCACCGACAGCGCCTGGCCACCGGCGGTCTGGCGCGCGATCTGCATGCCGGCGATGTTGATGCCGGCCTCGCCGAACTTCTGGCCGTACACGGCCACGATCCCGGGGCGGTCTGCGTAGAGCATGACGATGTGGTGCTTCTCGATCGGCAGCTCGAGCGCGTAGTCGTTGATTCCGACGAGCTTCTCGATCTGCTTCGTTCCCGTCAGCGTCCCCGACACCGACAGCTGCGCGCCGTCGGAGAGCGCACCGCGCAGCGTGATCACGTTGCGGTACTCGTCGGACTGATCGTCGACCAGCAGGCGGGCTTCGACCCCGCGCTGCTCGGCGAGCAGCGGCGCGTTCACGTACGACACGGTCTCGCTGACGATGTTGGTGAACAGGCCCTTCAGCGCGGCGAGCTTGAGCACGCTGACGTCGTACTGGCTCAGCTCGCCGTGGACCTCGACGTCGAGGCTCGTCAGCGGGGAGTGCGCCAGCGACGAGAAGATCTGGCCGAGCTTCTCCACGAGCGGGATGCCGGGACGCACGTACGGGTCGATGACACCGCCGGCGACATTGACCGCGTCCGGGACGAGCTCGCCGCCGAGGGCGAGCCGCACCGACTTGGCCACCGAGATACCGGCCTTCTCCTGAGCCTCGTCGGTCGAGGCGCCCAGGTGCGGCGTGACGATCACGTTGGGCAGGTTCAGCAGCAGCCGCGCCGACCCGTCCGCGACGGGCGGCTCGGTGGTGAAGACGTCGACGCCGGCCCCCGCGATCTCACCGGTCGTGAGCGCCTTGAAGAGTGCCTCTTCGTCGATGAGCCCGCCGCGGGCGACGTTGACGACGTACGCGGAGCGCTTCATCCGGCGGAACTCGTCGATGCCGATCATGCCCGTCGTCTCGGGTGTCTTCGGCATGTGGATCGTGATGAAGTCGCTCTGCTCAATGAGCTCGTCGAGGGTCACCAGTTGCACGCCGAGCTGCTGCGCGCGGGCGCTCGTCACATAGGGGTCGTACGCGATCACACGGGTGTCGAAGCCCTGCACGCGCGCCGCGACCAGGGCGCCGATTCGGCCCAAGCCGATGATCCCGACCGTCTTCTCGAACAGCTCCGTGCCCGTGAACGAGCTGCGCTTCCACGCACCCGAGGACAGCGAGGCGTGCGCGGCGGGGACGTGCCGGGCGAGGCTGAGCATGTGCGTCACGGTCAGCTCGGCGGCCGAGATGATGTTCGAGGTCGGCGCGTTGACGACCATGACCCCGGTCGTGGTGGCCGTCTTGATGTCGACGTTGTCGAGTCCGACGCCCGCGCGGGCGATCACCTTCAGAACAGGCGCGGCGGCGATCGCCTCGGCATCCATCTTGGTCGCCGACCGGATGAGCACGGCGTGCGCGTCCGCGAGAGCGGGAAGCAGCGCGGCGCGATCGGCGCCGTCGACGTTCCGGATCTCGAAATCAGGCCCGAGGGCGTCGATCGTGGCGGGTGAGAGTTCTTCGGCGATCAGGACGACAGGCTTGGACACAGCAGCAGACCTTCGGGACGTCGCGAGGTGCGATGGAAGAGGTGGACGCCGCGCCGCACGTCTTCGGGGCGGGGCGTCCCCCAGCCTACCGGCCTCGTCGCCGGTGGCGTGACCGTGTGTCGCGTCGTCAGCCGCCGACGAGCGCGGTCCCGCTCGAGTAGGCGTAAGAGATCACGTTCAGCCAGAACACCGCGACCAGGCCGAGTCCGGCCAGCAGCAGCAGCGCGAGGTCTCCCGCGCGTCTGCGGAGCCCGAGGGCGAACGAGCCGGCGAACACGAGGATCGGGAACACCACCGCGAACAGCAGCACGGCCCAGCCCAGCGCGTTCAATCCGCGCGGCCCGGTGGCCTGGACGAAGAGGAAGTCGACGGCGTTCCACACCGCATAGGCGTAGAACAGGCCGAACGCTCCCGCGATCGTCGCCGTGAGCCAGACCGGGGTCCGGGAAGCCGGAGTCGCCTGCGTCGTCATCGTCCGACCGCTCCGATCATGATGAAGGGCCACGGGACGAACAGCGCCGCTCCCGCTGCGAGCCAGGCGAATCGCACCCAGGCGGCCGAGGCGCGAGTGAGCAGCAGCGTCACGCCGAACCAGATCGCCGGCGCCAGCACCGCCAGCCACAGCGCCGGGACGAAGGCCGCGGGCGAGACGAGGAAGCTCGCCAGCGGCTGCAGGCGCAGTCCCCCGATGATCCAGCCGATGGTGAACAGCAGGTAGACCCCGCCCAGCACGCCGAGTCCGATGAGGGCCGCGTTTCCGATCGTCGCGGGCGTGCCGACGGCGATCGCGGAGTCCTCCTCCCCGGCCGGTGCCGACTCCTGTGGGTCGGTCAGCAGTTCGCTCCCCTTGCCGACCGCGGTGTAGCCGACCGGCAGACCCTCGGGTGCGGGCGTCCCCGGCTCAGAGGCGGCCACCGCCTGCGCGCCGACGTCGAGCGTCGGGTCATCGTCTCCCGCCCAGCTGAGGGCGTCGTCGTCGCGTCCGGTGCTCACCGTCACAGCGTATCCGGCCCCGGCGTCCGCGCGAAGGGGCGAGGCCCGGCCCCTTGTAGGGGCCGGGCCTCGGTATGGCTTTCTCAAGCCGGGCTCGGCGGGTGTGCCGAGAGTCTGATCAGCGCGCGGCAGAGCCTTCGACGTAGTCCTCGTCCTGCTGCTTCCACGCGAACAGGGCGCGCAGGTCCTTGCCCACGGCCTCGATCGAGTGGGCGGCCGCCTTGGCGCGCAGCTCCTGGAACTCGGGGGCACCGGCATCCTGGTCGCCGATGAAGCGCTCGGCGAAAGCGCCCGACTGGATGTCGGCGAGCACGCCCTGCATGTTCTCCTTGACGCGGGGGTCGATGACGCGCGGCCCCGAGACGTAGTCGCCGTACTCCGCGGTGTCCGACACCGACCAGCGCTGCTTGGCGATGCCACCCTCCCACATCAGGTCGACGATGAGCTTGAGCTCGTGCAGCACCTCGAAGTAGGCGATCTGCGGCTGGTAGCCCGCCTCGGTGAGCGTCTCGAAGCCGTACTGGATCAGCTGCGACACGCCGCCGCACAGCACCGCCTGCTCGCCGAACAGATCGGTCTCGGTCTCCTCGGTGAAGGTCGTCTTGATGACACCGGCGCGCGTGCCGCCGATCGCCTTGGCGTACGACTTCGCGACGTCCCAGGCCTGACCCGAGGCGTCCTTCTCGACCGCGATGATGTCCGGGATGCCGCGGCCGGCGACGAACTCACGCCGCACCGTGTGGCCGGGAGCCTTGGGCGCGACGAGGATCACGTCGACGCCCTCGGGCGCCTCGATGTAGCCGAAGCGGATGTTGAAGCCGTGCGCGAAGGCGAGGGTCTTGCCCTCGGCCAGGTTCGGCTTGATCTCATCGTTGTAGATGCCGCGCTGGTGCTGGTCCGGCGCGAGGATCATGATCAGGTCGGCCCAGGCCGCCGCATCGGCGACGCTCTTGACCTCGAAGCCGTCCTCCTGCGCCTTCGGGGCCGACTTGGACCCGTCCTTGAGCGCGATGACGACCTCGACGCCCGAGTCGCGCAGGTTCTGCGCGTGGGCGTGGCCCTGGGAGCCGTAGCCGACGATCGCGACCTTCTTGCTCTGGATGAGCGACAGGTCGGCGTCGGCGTCGTAGAAGATCTCAGCCATGTTCGTGTGTTTCTCCTCGGTAGGGGTCTGGGGTTCAGTTGCGCAGGACGCGCTCGGTGATGCTCTTGCCGCCGCGGCCGATGGCGACCATTCCGGACTGCGCAAGCTCCTTGATGCCGAAGGGCTCCAGTGCGCGCAGGAAGGCATCGACCTTGCCGCGATCGCCGGTCACCTCCACCACGAGGGCATCGCTCGCGTAGTCGACGACCGACGCGCGGAACAGGTTGACGACCTCGATCACGTGCGAACGGCTCTGGTTGTCGGCGCGGACCTTCACGAGCATGTGCTCGCGCTGGACGGACGCCGCGAAGTCGAGCTCCACGATCTTGATCACGTTGACGAGCTTGTTCAGCTGCTTGGTGACCTGCTCCAGCGGCAGCGCCTCGACGTCGACGACGACCGTGATGCGTGACAGTCCGGGCACCTCGGTCACCCCCACGGCGAGCGAGTCGATGTTGAACCCGCGGCGCGCGAACAGCCCTGCCACGCGGGTGAGCAGACCGGGCTTGTCCTCCACGAGGAGGCTCAGGACATGCTTGCTCATCGTCAGGCCTCCTCGTCGAACGTCGGCGCATGGTCACGCGCGTACTGGACATAGCTGTTGCTGACGCCCTGCGGGACCATCGGCCATACCATCGCGTCGGCGGACACCACGAAGTCGATGACGACCGGGCGGTCGTTGGTCTCCAGCGCCGTCGTGATGGCGGCGTCGACCTCTTCAGGCTTCTCGACGCGCAGCGCCAGGCATCCGTACGCCTCGGCGAGCTTGACGAAGTCCGGAATGCGCACGGTGCCGTGGCCCGTGTTCAGATCCGTGTTCGAGTGCCGCCCGTCGTAGAACAGCGTCTGCCACTGCCGCACCATGCCCAGCGACGAGTTGTTGATGATCGCGACCTTGATCGGGATGTTGTTGATGACGCAGGTCGCCAGCTCCTGGTTGGTCATCTGGAAGCAGCCGTCGCCGTCGATCGCCCACACCACGCGGTCCGGCTCGGCCACCTTGGCACCCATCGCGGCCGGGACCGAGTAGCCCATCGTGCCCGCGCCGCCCGAGTTGAGCCACGCGTTGGGTCGCTCGTAGGAGATGAACTGCGCCGCCCACATCTGGTGCTGCCCGACGCCCGCGGCGTAGACGCCTTCGGGTCCGGTCAGCTCGCCGATGCGCTGGATGACGTGCTGCGGCGCCAGCAGACCGTCGCTCGTGGGTGCGAAGCCGAGGGGGAACTCGTCGACCAGCCCTTCGAGGAACGACCACCACTCGGCGATGTCGGGCTTGCCGTCGGCGATCGCGCCCGCGTAGGCGGCGTCGAGGTCGACGAGCACGTCGCGCACGTCGCCCACGATGGGCACGTCCGCGGTACGGATCTTCGAGATCTCGGCGGGGTCGATGTCGACGTGCACGACCTGCGCGTTCGGCGCGAAGAGCGCCGCCTTGCCGGTCACGCGGTCGTCGAATCGCGCACCGAGGGCGACGAGCAGATCCGCCTCCTGCAAGGCGATGACCGCCGGCACCGTGCCGTGCATGCCGGGCATGCCGAGGTGCTGCGGGTGCGAGTCCGGGAACGCGCCGCGGGCCATGAGCGTCGTCACGACCGGGGCACCGGTGGACTCGGCGAGGCGCAGCAGCTCTGCGGCCGCACCGGCGCGCACGACGCCGCCGCCCACGTAGAGCACCGGCTTGGACGCGGTGGCCAGCAACTGCGCGGCCGCCTGGATCTGCTTGCCGTGCGCCTTCGTCACCGGACGGTAGCCGGGCAGGTCGATCTTCGGCGGCCAGATGAAGGGCGCCTCGGCCTGCTGCGCGTCCTTCGTGATGTCCACCAGCACCGGCCCGGGACGGCCCGTCGAGGCGATCTCGTACGCGGCGGCGATCGCGGCGGGGATGTCCTCTGCCGTCTTCACGAGGAAGGAGTGCTTCGTGATCGGCATCGTGATGCCGACGATGTCGGCCTCTTGGAAGGCGTCGGTGCCCATGAGGGTAGAGAACACCTGCCCGGTGATGCACACGATCGGGACCGAGTCCATGTACGCGTCTGCGATGGCGGTGACGAGGTTGGTCGCCCCGGGGCCGGAGGTCGCGATCGCGACGCCCACGCGACCCGACGCGGACGCGTAGCCCTCCGCGGCGTGGCCGGCGCCCTGTTCGTGACGCACGAGGATGTGCCGCAGCGCGGTCGAATCCATCAGGGGGTCGTAGACCGGCAGGATCGCGCCGCCGGGCAGGCCGAAGACGTCGGTGACGCCCAGCAGCTCGAGGGAGCGGACGACGGCTTGAGCCCCGGTCAGCACGGGTGCGGAGGCTCCGCGGGCTGGAGGTCGCGGCACGGCCGCGACGGTGTCAGAAGGCATAGGAGTCCTGTCTGAAGGGATGGGAGTGTCGGAGGGGCCTAGCCCGTTGTCGCGCCCTCCGCAGCGGAGCGCACGAGTTTCGAGTACTTGGCCAGGACGCCACGGGTATAGCGCGGAGGGAGGGGTTCCCAGCCGGAGCGGCGGGAACTCAGCTCTGCGTCATCGACGAGTAGGTCGAGAGTGCGAGCCGCGATATCGACCCGTATCAGATCACCATCGCGCACGAAGGCGATGGGACCTGCGTCCACCGCTTCGGGTGCTATGTGGCCGATGCACAGGCCGGTTGTGCCGCCTGAGAATCGTCCGTCCGTCAAGAGTAGTACATCTTTTCCGAGCCCCGCGCCCTTGATGGCTGCGGTGATGGCCAGCATCTCGCGCATGCCCGGGCCGCCCTTGGGGCCTTCGTAGCGGATGACGACCACACTGCCGGCGTCGATGTCCCCCGCCGCCAGTGCATCGATCGCGCCGCGCTCGCGCTCGAACACCCGCGCCGGTCCTTCGAACACCGTGGCGTCGAAGCCCGCCGTCTTCACGACGGCTCCCTCCGGGGCGAGCGATCCGTGCAGGATCGTGAGTCCGCCGGTCGCGTGGATCGGGTTGTCGAAGGTGTGGATGACGGTGCCGTCGATGGGATCCGGGTCGAGGTCGGCGAGGTTCTCGGCGAGCGTCTTGCCCGTGACGGTCAGGGCATCGCCGTGCAGCAGCCCCTCGTCGAGCATCGCCTTCATGATGACGGGGATGCCGCCATGCCGGTCGACGTCGTTCATGACGTACTTGCCGAACGGCTTCATATCAGCCACATGCGGCACCTTGTCGCCGATGCGGTTGAAGTCGTGCAGGCTCAGCTCGACATCGGCCTCGCGGGCGATCGCCAGCAGGTGCAGCACGACGTTGGTCGAGCCGCCCAGGGCCATGGCCAGCGCGATGGCGTTCTCGAACGCCTCCTTCGTGAGGATGTCGCGCGTCGTGATCCCCTGCCGCAGCAGGTTCACGACGGCTTCCCCCGAACGGTGTGCGAAGTAGTCGCGGCGACGATCCGCCGACGGCGGCGCCGCGGAGCCGGGAAGACTGAGTCCCAGTGCTTCGGCGACGGAGGCCATGGTGTTGGCGGTGTACATACCGCCGCAGGCTCCCTCGCCCGGAGCGATCGCGCACTCGATGCGCTTGAGGTCGGCCTCGCTCATCTTGCCGGCCAGGCACGCGCCCACCGCCTCGAACGAGTCGATGATCGTGACGTCCTTCTCGGTGCCGTCGGAGAGCTTGACCCAGCCCGGCGCGATCGAGCCGGCGTAGAGGAACACGCTCGACAGGTCCAGTCGCGCCGATGCCATCAGCATCCCGGGGATGGACTTGTCGCAGCCGGCCAGCAGGACGGTGCCGTCGAGGCGCTCGGCCATGACGACCGTCTCGACGGAGTCGGCGATGACCTCGCGGCTCACCAGGGAGAAATGCATTCCCTCATGGCCCATCGAGATGCCGTCGGATACCGAGATGGTGCCGAACTGCAGCGGATAGCCCCCGCCGGAGTGCACGCCCTCCTTCGCACCCTGGGCGAGCCGGTCGAGGCTCAGGTTGCAGGGCGTGATCTCGTTCCAGCTGGACGCGATGCCGATCTGGGGCTTGTCCCAGTCCTCGTCGCCCATGCCCACCGCGCGCAGCATGCCACGGGACGTGGTGGCTTCGATGCCGTCCGTGACAACGCGGCTGCGGGGCTTGATGTCGATGCTCTCGTCGGATGCAGGCATTCTCGAAGTCTATTCCCGCGCGACGGCGCGCAGGACCGCGAGCCGCTGCAGCGCGTCGGCGAGTTCGGCGATGTCGGCCGCTCGCGCCGCGGCGACGCTCTCCCCCGCCCCCACACGGATCCCGAGGTCCCCGTCCTGGAGTGCGCGCATCGCGTCTTCGTCGGTGACGTCGTCGCCGGCGAACAGCACGGCTGTGGCGCCCACCTCGCGCCGCAGGTGGGCGACGGCGGCGTCCTTGCCCTCTTCCCGGAAGGCGTACTCGACGATGTCGTGGCCGGTGCGGCGGCGCCAGTGCGCCGCGGCGCCGGCCACGAGCCCGTCCACGCGCGCCCGCGCGGTCGCCGCCTCCGCACGGTCGGCCACGAGGCGGGTGTGCAGGCCGAACCCGAACTCCTTCGGCTCGATCCAGGCGCCGTCGATGTCAGCCACCGCCGCTTCGGCCGCGGCGCGCAGCCGATCACGGAGAGCCTCGGCCGCGGGGTCGTCGGGCCCGCGCTCGGCACCGGTGCCCGGCGTCCAGCGTTCGGCGCCGTGCGAGCCGGCGAGACGGATCGTCGAGGCGTCGTCGTGCTCGGCGATGATGCGAAGGTCCCGCAGGGTGCGCCCCGACACGAACGCGACCGTGGTGTCGGGCGCCCGGACCAGCGCGGAGACGGCCGCCGCGGCCTGCGGAGCCATCCGCGACGACATCGGCTCATCCGCGAGCGGCGCCAGGGTCCCGTCGAAGTCGAGCGCGACCAGCAGGCGAGCGGTGCCGGCGATGCTGCGCAGCTGCGCCTCGTCGACGCTCATGCGCGCGCCTTCCGCACGCCGTCCAGATCCAGGAGGAAGCGGCGCGACCAGTCGGCGACGTCGTGCTCGCGCACCCGACGCCGCAGCGCCCGCATGCGACGTCGCTGCTCCGCCTCGGGCATGTCCACGGCCGACATGATCGCGTCCTTGAGCCCCTCGATGTCGTGCGGATTGACCTTGATCGCCTGGGTGAGCTCGTCGGCGGCGCCCGTGAACTCGCTCAGAACGAGCGCGCCGCCCCCGTCGACCCGGCTGGCGACGTACTCCTTCGCGACGAGGTTCATGCCGTCGCGCAGCGCCGTGACGAGCATGACGTCGGCGGCGAGGTAGAGCGCGACCATCTCCTCACGCGGATACGAGTGGTGCAGATAGCGGATGGCGGTGTGACCGACCGTGTCGTGGTCTCCCGCGATCCGGCCGACCGCCAGTTCGATCTCGTCCCGCAGCTGCATGTAGGCGACGACGCGCTCCCGGCTCGGGCTGGCGACCTGGACGAGCGCGACGTCGTCCACCTGCAGGCGGCCCTCGTCGAGCAGCTCCCCGAAGGCCTTGAGCCGGTGCCCGATGCCCTTCGTGTAATCGAGCCGGTCGACGCCGAGGAGGACGGCGCGCGGATTGCCGAGCCCGGTGCGGATCTCAGCTGCGCGGGCCTGGATCTCGGGCCTGCGGGCGAGGTCGTCGTAGACGGCCGCATCGATCGAGATCGGATACGCCTTGGCGATCGCCTGCCGCGCGGTGACCTCCCCTGCCTCCGCATCGGCGGGCACGGTGATCGCGCCCGCCTTCGTCTCATAGGAGAACTGACGCCGGACCGCACGTGCGAAGTTCCCGGCATCCGCTACGCGCTGGAACCCGATGACGTCGGCGCCGAGCAGCCCGTCGAGGATCTGCCGCCGCCACGGCAGCTGCGAGTAGATGCCGTATGCCGGAAAGGGAATGTGATGGAAGTAGCCGATCACCAGATCCGGACGCAGGGTGCGCAGCAGCCGGGGAACGAGTTGAAGCTGGTAGTCGTGGACCCAGACCGTCGCGCCCTCGGCAGCCGCGTCCGCGGCGACCTGTGCGAAGCGGCGATTGACGCGGACGTAAGCGTCCCACCACTCACGGTGATATCCGGGAGCGGCGATGACGTCGTGGTACAGCGGCCAGATCGTGTCGTTCGAGAAGCCCTCGTAGTAGAGCTCGACATCCTCGGCGGACAGGTCGACCGGGATCAGGCTGAGGCCGTCGAACTCGAAAGGCGCGATGGTCAGGTCGGGCTGACCGGGCCACCCCACCCACGCCCCGCGCGTGTGCCGCATGACCGGCTCGAGCGCCGCCACGAGCCCGCCGGGCGATCGCCGCCACGGCTCGTCGGCATCGTCACTGCGATCCACCGGCAGGCGGTTGGAGACGACGACGAACTCGGCCGCTGCGTGGGTGGTCACGAGGCTCCTCTCGGCAGGGATGTCTCCAGGCTAACAAGTGGCGGTCGCCGGGCCCGCCCGCCCACCGCGCCGAGGGACGGGTAGCGTGTCCGTATGCGCAAGTACCTGTTCGGCACCGGGATCCTCACCGCACTCACGAGCGGCCTCACCCTGCTGCGCGGCGTCCGCGGCGGCGAGGCCTTCACCTGGCGCACGGCGCTGGCGTGGCTGAGCTGGGGAATCACGCTCGCCCTGGCGATCGGGACGATCGTCGATACGCGCCGGGCGTCCCGGGGACACCTCGTCGCCCAGGACTCACCCGTCGCGGGTTCGGAGCAGAAGCTGCTGGCCCAGCGCCTCCGGCGCTGATCTGCGGGCGAGTATCAGCGGGTGAGGATGAGCGCCTCGCCCTGACCGCCACCGCCGCACAGGCCCACGGCCGCGGCACCCGACCCCCGCCGCACGAGATCGTGCACGGCATGCACGACGAGCCGGCACCCGGACGCTCCGATCGGGTGGCCGATCGCGATCCCCCCGCCGTGCGGATTGACCACATCCTCAGAGAGCCCGAGCTCGGCCTGCGACCGCGCCACCACCGCACCGAACGCCTCGTTGATCTCGACGATGTCCAGATCGGAGGCGGCGATCCCCTGCTTCCGCAGCGCCTGCGCGATCGCGTTCGCCGGCTGCGCGTGCAGCGAGTTGTCCGGCCCCGCCACCTGGCCCGAGGCGCCCACGACGGCGAGCACCTCCCAGCCGTTCTCGTCGGCGTGGGCGCGCGTGGTGAGGACGACGGCGGCCGCGCCGTCGGAGATCTGCGACGAGTTGCCCGCCGTGATGCTGCCGTCCGCGCTGAACGCGGGGCGCAGGCCGGCGAGACTGTCCTCGGTCGTGTCGGGGCGCACGCCCTCGTCGGCACGCACGACGACCGGGGCGCCCTTGCGCTGCGGCACCTCGACGGGGACGATTTCGGCGTCGAAGATCCCGTCGCGCTGCGCGGCCGCGACCCGCTGGTGCGAAAGCGCGGCGACCCGGTCCTGCGCCGCGCGTGTGACCTCGAATCGCGGGTTCAGCCTCTCGGTGGACAGGCCCATGCTCTCCCGGTCATATGCGTCGGTCAGGCCGTCGTACGCCATGTGGTCGAGGACTTCCACGGTGCCGTACGCCCAGCCGTCGCGTGACCCCGTCAGCAGGTGCGGTGAGCGCGTCATCGACTCCATCCCCCCGGCGACGACGACGGTCGCGTCGCCGGTGGCGATCATGCGCTTGGCGTCGATGATCGCCGTCAAGCCGGACAGGCAGACCTTGTTGACGGACGAGGCCGGGACGTCCCATCCGATGCCGGCGGCGATCGCCGCCTGCCGTGCGGGGTTCTGCCCGGAGCCCGCGGGCAGCACCTGTCCCAGGATCACCGCGTCGACGGCATCCGTCGGGATTCCCGCGTTCGCGAGCGCGCCGGCAATGGCGAAGCCGCCGAGTTGCGGTGCCGAGAACGAGGCGAGTTGCCCCTTGAGGCGGCCCTGCGGGGTGCGGGCGGCGGCGACGATGACGATGTCGGTGTGCACGGCTGATCCTCCTGGTTGCGAATGCTACGCGTCGATCAGGGACGGCGTCACGATGAGGGGAGGCTCGGTCGCGGCGATGACCTCGTCCACGCTGACGCCCGGAGCGGTCTCGACGAGCACGAGGCCGTCGTCGGTCACATCGATGACGGCGAGGTCGGTGATGATGCGGTCGACGACGCCCCTCCCCGTCAGCGGCAGCGAACAGGTGTCGACGATCTTCGCGGAGCCGTCCTTCGCGACGTGCTCCATGAGGATGATGACCTTGCCGGCCCCATGGACGAGATCCATGGCACCGCCGGGCCCCTTCACCATCTTGCCGGGAATCATCCAGTTCGCCAGGTCTCCGTCCTTCGAGACCTGCATGGCGCCGAGAATCGCGGCGTCGATCTTGCCGCCGCGGATCATCCCGAAGCTCGCCGCCGAATCGAAATAGGCCGCTCCGGGCAGCACCGTCACGGTCTCTTTGCCGGCATTGATGAGGTCGGGGTCGATGCGGTCTTCCGTAGGGTACGGGCCGACGCCGAGGATCCCGTTCTCCGACTGCAGCACGACGGTGACATCGCCGGGCACGTAGTTGGGGACGAGCGTCGGCAGGCCGATGCCGAGGTTGACGTACGAGCCGTCGGTCAGCTCGGCGGCCGCGCGCGCGGCCATCTCCTGGCGGGTCAGTGCCATGGTCATGCTCCTTCCGAGACGGTGCGTCGCTCGATGCGCTTCTCGATGTCGCGTCCCACCTCGACGATGCGGTGCACGTAGATGCCGGGCAGATGGATGCTGTCGGGGTCCAGCTCGCCGGGTGCGACGAGTTCCTCGACCTGGGCGATGCAGATGCGCCCGGCCATCGCCGCGAGCGGGTTGAAGTTGCGCGCCGCCTTGGTGAACTGGAGGTTGCCGTGGCGGTCGCCACGCGCGGCGTGCACGAGCGAGAAGTCGGTGACGATCGCCTCCTCGAGGACGAACTCGCGCTGCTGGCCGTCGACGTCGAAGCTGCGCACGTCCTTGCGGGGCGACGCGAGGGCGACGCCGCCCGATCCGTCGTAGCGACGCGGCAGACCTCCCTCGGCGACCTGTGTGCCGACCCCGGTCTGGGTGTAGAACGCCGCGATGCCCGAGCCCCCGGCACGGAGCTTCTCGGCGAGCGTCCCCTGCGGGGTGAGCTCGAGCTCGAGCTCACCCGAGAGGAACTGGCGCTCGAACTCCTTGTTCTCGCCGACGTACGAGGAGGTCATCTTCCGGATCCGCTTCGCGTTGAGGAGGATGCCGAGCCCCCAGTCATCGACACCGCAGTTGTTCGAGACGATCGACAGCTCACGCGTGCCCTGCGCCAGCAGCGCCTCGATCAGCGCGATGGGGTTGCCCGAGAGCCCGAAGCCGCCGACGGCCAGCGATGCGCCGTCCGGGATGTCGAAGACGGCGTCTGCGGCCGAATCGAACGCCTTGTCGATCACAGTGCACTCCTTCGTGTGGTCCCACCAGCATCCGCCCCCAGAGCGGGGCGGTTCAACCCGGGGCTTGCCATGTGGAAACATTCGCGCATAGTGTCCATATTGTGGACACCTCATCGAGGACCGTGCCCGGGGCCCAGGCGATCGCCCGCGCGGCGTCGCTGCTGCGCCTGGTGACCGCCGGCGGCGCGGACGGTCGCGGGGTGCAGGAACTCGCGCACGCCGCCGACCTGTCGCGATCCACGACGCATCGGATCCTGTCGGCCCTGCGCGCCGAGGGTCTGGTCGATCAGGACGAGCACACGGCGCGGTGGATGCCCGGACCCGAGCTCTTCCTCATGGGTTCCGTGGCGGCCGCCCGCTACGACGTCACACACGTGGCGCGCGACATCGTACGCTCATTGGCCGTCAAGACCGAGGAGAGCGCGTTCCTCTCCGTGCGCCGCGGCGACGAGACGGTGTGTCTGCTGCGCGAGGAGGGTTCGTTCCCCATTCGCTCCTTCGTCCTGAGCGAGGGCGTCCGGTTCCCCCTCGGCGTCGCCTCCGCGGGGCTGGCAATCCTGTCCTTCCTCCCCGACACGGATGTCGAGGCCTATCTCTCCCGGCATCCGGAACTCGCGTCGAACTGGGGGCGTTCCCACGATGCGGGAGCGCTGCGGACGCGCCTCGCCGAGACCCGCGACCGTGGCTACGCCGTGAACCCGGGACTCATCGTGGCGGGCAGCTGGGGAATGGGCGCCGCCGTGTTCGATGAATCCGGGCACCCCGAGTGGGCGCTGAGCCTCACGGGAGTGGAGTTCCGTTACGGCGCCGACCGTCTGCCCGCGCTCGGCCGCACCCTGCTGGCGCACGCGCATCAGCTGACGACGCGGATCACGTCGGCACGACGGCGGCCCGGACGCGTCGGCGAGTCGAGTCCACGGCGGTGAGCCCATGCCGATCGGCTCCCGGCTCGCGCGCACAACGAAGCAGCCCCTCGACCGAATGGTCGAGGGGCTGTCCCTGTGCACCCCCTGGGACTCGAACCCAGAACCCACTGATTAAGAGTCAGTTGCTCTGCCGATTGAGCTAGAGGTGCAGGCTGATTCGCGCCGGGCGAACCGAGGGTCAACGTTACCATCTCGATGCCGTCGATCGCCAATCGAGGCGTCGCGCGCCGCGTATCCTTGACAGGTGACCTCCCCCGTTCCCGCGCCGTCGTGGAGCGCGCCCTTCGCCGGCGACCTGACGGACGATCTCGCGCTCGCCCTTCGGCTCGCGGACGCCGCGGACGCCGTCGCGATGTCTCGCTTCGATGCACCCGATCTGGACGTCCGCACGAAGGAAGACGACTCGCACGTCACCGAAGCGGACGTGGCCACGGAGCGGGCGATCCGGGACCTGCTCGCCCGTGAGCGACCGCAGGACGGTGTGTTCGGCGAAGAGTTCGGCAGCAGTGGCGACGCGGCGCGCCAGTGGATCATCGATCCGATCGACGGCACCGCCAACTACCTCAAGGGCATCCCGATGTGGTCGACGCTGATCGCCCTCGCGATCGACGGTGTTCCCCGGGTAGGCGTCACGAGTCAGCCCGCACTCGGACGGCGATGGTGGGCCGCGACCGGGCAGGGCGCGTGGACCAACACGCCCGACGGAGGACGCCGTCGCCTCGCCGCGTCGACGGTGGCGTCCGTCGCGGACGCGAGCGTGAGCTTCCAGAGCATCGCGCAGTGGGCGGACGCCGATCGCACCGAAGCCCTGCTGCGGCTCAGCCGAAGCGTCTGGCGCGACCGCGGCTACGGCGATGCATGGCCCTACATGCTGCTCGCCGAGGGGCGCCTCGAGTTCGTCGCCGAGTTCGATGTGAAGGAGTACGACATCGCCGCACTGGTGCCGATCGTCACCGAGGCCGGCGGTCGTTTCACCGACATCGACGGCCGGGACTCGCTCTCATCGCTCTCGTCATTGGCCACCAACGGCATCCTGCACGACGACTTCCTCGCCCTGATCCACGCCCCTCGCTGACCGGAGCACCTCCCCCATGCTCATCTCCCGCCTGCCCCGCGGCGTGCTCGGCACGGCCGCGCTCGCCGCAGTCCTGCTCCTCACCGCCTGCTCCGCCGCCCCCGCGCCGGCTCCGACGTCGGTCGCTCCCACGATCCCCGCCGTGCAGCCGGAGCAGCCCGTGGAGTCGCCCGACGCGACGCCCACGACGGATCCCGAGCCCGTCGATGTGTCCTGTGCGACGCTCATCGGCAGGGAGACGACCGCCGAGCTGGACGCGCTGGGGTGGACGGTGCGCGAGGACCCGTTCACCGTCCTCGACCTCACGCTCGACACCGGACTGTCCTGCACTTGGGGCGATTTCGACGAGCCCAGCGGCACGCTTGTGCTGTTCGGCTGGGCGCCCATCTCGACGGACGAGGCGGCACGGGCCGAGTCAGCGCTCCTCGCTGAGGGATGGATCCGCGAGACCGACACCGACGGCATCCTGATCACGGAGGATCCGGGCACCGCCATGACCCTCGATGACGACGGCTACGGGATGTCCTACCTGTTCGGCGATGGCTGGGTCACGCTCTCGGACACGAGGCAGGGACTCGTGCTCATCGAGCGCCCCGCCCGCTGACCGCACCCGCTCACGGCCCGGGCGCGGTGACGGGTCCGGAAGCGTAGGCGACCGGGGACTCCGTCGTGCCGCCCAGATCGGTGTAGGTGATGGCCACTCGGTACCAGCGACCGATCTCGGCAGGATCGTCGGGCACGGTGAACGTGTTCGACGTCCCGCCTGCCACGTCCGTCCAGATCGCCGCCGGATCAGTCGGATCGGCCGCCGTGGTCCAGCTCCACTGGAAGGCGAACGCCGCGAGCTGGTCATTCGGCTCCGCTTCCTCCAGCCCGTCGGGATCCTGCGGCAGCGCGGTGGCGAACTGTGTTCCGGGCACGATCGGACTCACGCTCAGGACCGCCATGCCGGTCGGCGGATGGTTCGGCCCTGCCGCCACCGGGGAGGCGCTGACCGGAGAGGTCGCCGAACGGAACATCCCGTCGACGTCGGTGTACGACACGGTCACCCGCAGATACTGATCGATGACGTTGTAGTCCGGGATGTAGTGCGGCGATGCCCCACCGGCCGGCGACGGCGGGATCTCCTCCCACTCCGTGATGCTCGTGGGGCTGTCGCCCTCGCCCGCCCACCAGATGTACCGGAGGTTCGTCACGACCGAGGTGTCGAAGGGCGTCGCACCTTCCTCCCCCGGCATCCAGAGGAATGCGGTGACGGGAGAGTCCTCGACGGGATCCATCGGGTCCATCGTCACCGCTGCCGACGGGAGGCATGCCACCCATTCGGTCTCGTCCTCGCTCAGCACGGCGCAGCCGTCCGAGAACTGGAGCTTCTCGAATCCGCGGATGATGTCGACCCCGTTGCTCTCCTCGGGCTCGGCCACCTGGATGTGCTCGATGCGCCAGTAGTACCCGGTCGCCTCGGTTCCCAGCCGCGTGATCGCGTACTCGGCGAAGTCTCCGGAGTACACCGCCGTGTCGATCGCCGAGGGATCGGTGTCGTAGACGATGTCGCGCACGATGTCGATGTCGCCGGGGTTGAGCTGACCGCTCGCGACCAGCGGCTGGAGCTGAGCCGCACTGTCGTAGAAGTTCGTCCCATCGGTGAGCCGGACCCGCAGCATCGCATCGCCGTGGAGGAAGTCGTTCCCCCCGCGGCCCTCGATGGTGTCGCTCCCGGGTCCACCGATGATCACCATGTGGACTCCGTCCGCATCCGCTTCCGGGGCACCTCGCATGAACGGCAGCGAGAAGTCGCCCACACCCGCAGGGCGCACCATCTCTCGGAACCCGGCCACCAGATCGAGTGTCGCCTCGATCGCCTGCTGGAGCGGGATCTCACTCGGCGAGAGGTCATCGGGTTCCGAGAGCGGTCCGCGCAGGATGTCGTTCCCGGCACCTCCGGAGAGCGCCTCGAGGAAGTCGAACCTCGAGGGCAGCGGGTTGTTCGGCTCGAAGAACCGGTTGAACGCCCAGTCCGAGGTCACCCCGACGGTCTGGCCGTAGTAGGTCATCCAGTCGAAGCCGTTGCCGCCGTGGTTCCGGTCGGTGCCGACGGCTGCGCCGACGATGATGTCGTCTCCCCCCTCGCCTTCGACATCGTCGTTGCCGAGCCTGCCCATCAGCACGTCGTTGCCACCGAGTGTGTCGTTCTGGAACTGGTCCGCATTGTCACCCTGCAGCAGGTCGGCATGGCCGGATCCCTCGATCCAGTCGTCGTGCTCACCGCCGATGACCGTCATCCGACCCGAGGTGCCCAGCAGGATGTCGTCGCCCATGCCCGCGAAGAACGTGGAGAAGTCACCACCTCCGTTGACGATGAAGTCATCGCCGAGTCCGCCGATGGCCAGGTCGTCGCCGGGTCCGACATGGATGTAGTCGTTGCCCTGCATGCCCTTGATGTTGTCATCGCCGAACGAGTCGGTGATGATGTCATCGCCCGGCCCGCCGACCAAGGCGTCGTTGCCGGAGCCGCCTTCGATCCGATCGTTGCCGGCGTAGCCCCAGATGCTGTCGTCGCCTTCGTCGCCGCGAAGATTGTCGTCTCCGGGGGTGCCGTGCATCTCGACATGCTCGTCTCCGACCCACCGCCACTGCCCGCCGATGAGACTGAGCTGCGCGGGTGCCGACGACGGATCCGCCGAGACCTCCGCGATGTCGACCACATCGTCGTGGAACGCGAAGATGTCGGCGGGCAGGTGCGACGCGTCGGTGTTGCGCTGGATCATGTCCGAGAAGGTGTTCCCCTCGAGCGCGGCGAAGAGCTGCTCACCCTCATTGCGGAAGAGATAGTAGAAGCGGTCGCCGAACTGCAGTGCTTCGAGCTGCTTCTCGAAGACGTGGTTGAACGTGGACCCCAGCATGCCGCCGAACGGATCGAGCCGCTCGGCGAGGCCGCCCACCCAGAAGTCGACGTGCTCGAGCCCCGTCTCCTGGCCGGCCCATTCGCCGGTGCTGTTCATGAAGTCCACCCGGTCGTCCGGAACCGGAACCGGTCCGGGCGCGTACTGCGCGAGCTCCAGTTCGACGTCACCGCTGACGGCGAGAGGGCCGCCGAGCAGGATGATCTTCGTCGCACCGGACGCACCGATGTACTCGCGCAGGTGCGGAGTGAGCCCGGAGGGCGGAACGAGGAGCATCGGTCCCCCGGCGATCCCGGCGCCCGGCGTCGCCGTCAGCGCGTCCGGGAAGTTCGCACCTGTGGCGACGTACAGCGTGTCGGCGCCGTCCGGGTAGTAGCGCTCCGCGATCGCCATGGCGGTCTCGTAGCGGTTCGCGCCACCGACCCGGCTGACCGGCCCATTCGTGTAGGAGCGCAGCTGCTGCGCGACCGCGGGCGATACGGCGGCCGTCTGCCCGAGGATGATGATCTCGGACGGGTTCAGTGCCGTCAGCGCAGACGCCGTGGCAGCCGGCAGTGAGTTCGGCGTGACGAGGAGGATCGCCGCGCCCTGTGCCGCGGCCACGGCGGCACCGGCCAACGCGTCGGGGAAGTTCATGCCGTTGGCGATGAACACCGGACGCCCCTGCGGCATGTGCGCGGCCACCGCGGCAGCGGTCTCGAACCGGTTGGCCCCCGCGATGCGTGTCGTCGGCGTGATCAGAACCTCCGCGCGAGACCTCCGCAGACACGATCGGTCCGACCCCGCGAACGCAGGACCGGACCGATCGATGGGTGACAGCGGCTTCGTGGAGATGGGGGGAATCGAACCCCCGTCCATCGCTGGGATACTGCGTCTTCTCCGGGCGCAGTCTGTGCAGACGTTCTGCTCGGCTCCGACCTTTGTCACAGACACCTAAGTCGACGAGCCCAGTCTGGGAAGAGTCCCACGTGACGTCCAGACGCCGTCACGCAGCAAGACCCCTAGATGACGCCAGGGTCCGTAGCGGGATCGCCTACGGTCTGACGGAGTTCAGGCTCGCTTAGGCAGCGAGGGCGAACTCAGTGCGCTTTGCATCGGCACTTATTGGTTTGCAGAGATCGTTAACGAGATAACCCTGCATCCTCGGCCCGCTTCTCGCAGATTCACAGGCGATGTCGAAACCGATCATCCCCGTGCGCCGTGCGGCAGTGAGCCACTGTCACGCTGTGGAGTTTTCCTCGGATGCCGTGGCACCCGAGCATTACAGCCTACAACGGATCCGGATCGCACGCCATTCCCATCCGCCGCGTCGCCGCGCAGAGTCGGCTCCCCCGCGTATAGTCTGCGCATGAGCGAAGTGATCATCACCGTCCGCGGCGAGCACGAGGCCCGCGTCACCCCCGAGGAAGGCGTCGCACGCCTGAGCGTGCGCGCGGAAGGACCCGATCGCGCCGCGGTGGTCGACAGGGTCGTGACGCTCAGCGAGCCACTGCGGCACGGACTGTCGGCGTACGAGGCCGCCGGCACCGTGCGCGAGTGGTCGAGCCAGCGCGTGTCGGTCTGGGCGAACCGCCCCTGGAACAGCGAGGGCACGCAACTTCCCCTCGTGCACTACGCCGCGGTGGAGCTCACCGCGACCTTCACCGACTTCGACGCGCTCTCGGCATGGCTGACCGAGACGGCATCGGTCGAGGCGGTGCAGATCGACGGCGTCGAGTGGCGCCTGTCTCCGGCGACGGAGCGGTCAGCCGAGGCAGAGGTCGCGGCATCCGCGGTGCGGGTCGCCGTCGATCGCGCGACCGCCTACGCCGCGGCGATCGATCGGTCGACGGTGACGCCCCTGGAGATCGCCGATCTCGGTCTGCTGACGCAGGGTCGGCGCTCCAGCGGGGGTGCGCCGGAGACGATGAGGATGGCGACGGCGTCGTTCGCGGCGGATGCAGCCCGAGGCACGGGCACGTTCGAGTTCCAGCCCGAGGACATCGTCGTGACCGCCGCGGTCGAGGCGAGATTCAGCGCGCGCTGACCGGCGGCGCGCTATTCCCCGAGCCGGTTGCGGCTGCGCATCGCACGCTCGGCCTCGCGCTTGTCTTCGCGCTCGCGGATCGTCTGCCGCTTCTCGTACTCTCGCTTGCCCTTCGCGACGGCGATCTCGACCTTGGCGCGACCATCGGAGAAGTACAGCTTCAGCGGCACGAGCGTGTAGCCACCGGCGCTGACGGCGTGCGACAGCTTGATGATCTCGTCCTTGTGCAGCAGCAGTTTGCGGGTCCGCTTGGCCGAGTGGTTGGTCCAGTGCCCCTGCGAGTACTCGGGGATGTGCACGGCATCGAGGAACGCCTCGCCGCGGTCGATGTAGGCGTAGCCGTCGGTGAGGTTCGCGCGCCCCTCGCGGAGCGACTTCACCTCGGTTCCGGTGAGCACGAGGCCCGCCTCGTACGTCTTCTCGATCGTGTACTCGTGGCGCGCGCGACGATTGGTCGCCACGACCTTCTCGCCGCGTTCCCTGGGCATGGTCTCTCCTCGTTCCGGTGTCGACGCGTGCGGACGACAGCCGGCCAGTCTACCGGTCGCGCGGGAGCGCGTCGATCACGCGCGCAGCCAGCGGCGGATCGCGAAGCTGGCCGAGACCGCTGCCAGGACCAGTCCGACGCCCACGATGATCGGGACCACGAAGAACAGCACATCCTGCATGTCGACCCAGGTCGTGATGAACGTCACCCGCTCACGCAGGTACTGGTTCACGCCGAAGTGGACCCCCGCGACGATCGCGGCGCTGGCGAGCACCGATCCGATGAGCGCGGCGAACATGCCCTCGAGGATGAACGGAGTCTGGATGAACCGGTTCGACGCGCCGACCAGGCGCATGATGCCCAGCTCTCGCCTTCGCGCGTAGGCCGACAGGCGGATCGTCGTCGAGATGAGCAGCACCGCCGCCACCACCATCAGGCCGGCGATGCCGACGGCGATGTACGTCGCGAGGGTGAGCGCCGAGAAGAGCGGTTCGAGGTACTGCATCTGGTCCTTGACCTGTTCCACGCCGTCCATGCCGCCGAACGCCTCGGCGATCACGTCGACTTGCGAGGGGTCCTCCAGATTGACCCAGAAGGTCTCGTTCAGCTGCTCGGGCGTGATGAACTCGGCGTAGTCGTCGCCGTACAGCGCCAGGACGTTCTCGTACGCCTCCTCGCGAGTCTCGAAGCGGATCCCGCGGACGACGCCCTCGAGCGCGGTGCTCTCGAGTCGCTCGTGAACCGTGTTGATCTGATCCTCGGTCGCGACACCGTCGGCGCACGTGGTGACCGTCGAGGAGTCACGGCACATGAACACCGCGACCTGTGCCCGATCGACCCAGTAGTCGCGCATCGTGCCGATCTGCATCTGCATGAGCATCGCCGCGCCGACGAAGGTGAGCGAGACGAACGTCACCAGGACGACGGAGACGACCATCGAGGCGTTGCGCCGCAGACCCGACAGCGCCTCGACGAGGATGAGGCGCACTCTCACGATGTCGGCCCCACTTCGTCGTCGGTGCCATCGTCGAGTCCGAGCCGGTCGACGTCCAGCCCCGTCAGTCCCAGACCGTCGAGATCGACCGGCGGGGCAACGATGGGGATCGCCCGCGTGGAAGGCGTCATCTCGGCGCTGGGCGCGGGCCTCTCCTCCACCCGGGATGCCGGTGACCCGGCGCCGTCGGCCGGTGCCACCGGGGCCGGAGCGTCGGCGCGAGCGGCGGGCGCGGCATCGGGCACCCGCTCGGTCTCGGCACCGCCCTCGGCGCCTGCTGCGGAGATCTCACGGTGGAGCTCGAGCGCGGCGGTCAGCGCCGCGGTGGCGGCGGCGCCCTTGACCGGGGCGGGAGCGAGACTCGGCAGGCCGGACGTGTCTCCGTAGCGGCCGTGCCGCTCGTCGCGCAGCACGACACCGCCGCGCAGTTCGATGACCCGTCGCTGCATCTGGTCGACGAACCCCGCCTCGTGGGTGGCCATGACCACCGTCGTGCCGCCGGCGTTGATCCGCGCCAGCAGCTGCATGATGTCCACGGAGGTCGCAGGATCGAGGTTGCCCGTCGGCTCGTCCGCCAGCAGCACCTGCGGGCGGTTGACGAGGGCGCGCGCGATCGCCACGCGCTGCTGCTCACCGCCCGACAGCTCGTGCGGGAGACGCTTGTCCTTGCCCTCCAGGCCCACGAGGGCGAGCACCTCGGGGACGGCCTGCCCGATGAAGGCGCGCGAGGAGCCGATCACCTGCAGGGTGAAGGCGACGTTCTGGAAGACGGTCTTGTTCGGCAGCAGCCGGAAGTCCTGGAACACCGACCCGATGTGCCGGCGGAAGTACGGGACCTTACGGTTGGCGAGGGTTCGGAGGTCGCGTCCCAGCACGATCACCCGGCCCTCGGTGGGTGCGTCCTCACGCAGGATCAGGCGCAGACACGAGGACTTGCCGGACCCCGACGCGCCGACGAGGAAGACGAACTCCCCGCGCTGCACCTCGAAGTCGACATCGTGCAGCGCCGGCTTGCTCGTCCCGCGATAGTGCTTGGTGACGTTCTCGAACCGGATCATGACCAGACGAGCCTACGTGCACCGCCTGTCCGGTGATCGAGTGCCGCGCCGAAGGCGCAGGGTATCGAGATCAGTCCTCGTCCTTGCGCTTGCGCCAGCGGATGCCGGCGGCGATCAGCCCGTCGAGATCGCCGTCGAACACCGAGGCGGGGTTGCCCACCTCGTAGCCGGTGCGCAGATCCTTCACGAGCTGCTGACCGTAGAGGAAGTAGGAGCGCATCTGGTCGCCCCAGCTCGCGGTGATGACGCCGGCGAGCTCCTTCTTCTTGGCTGCTTCCTCTTCCTTCTTCAGCAGCAGCAGGCGCGTCTGCAGCACGCGCATAGCGGCGGCACGGTTCTGGATCTGGCTCTTCTCGTTCTGCATCGACACGACGATGCCGGTCGGAAGGTGGGTGAGGCGCACGGCGGAGTCTGTCGTGTTGACGGACTGCCCCCCGGGTCCGGAGGACCGGAAGACATCCACGCGGATGTCGCCCTCGGGGATCTCGACCTCGACGGCTTCTTCCATGACGGGAATGACCTCGACGGCGGCGAAGCTGGTCTGCCGCTTGTCGGCGGAGCCGAAGGGACTGATGCGGGCCAGCCGGTGGGTTCCGGCCTCGACCGACAGGGTCCCGTACGCGTACGGAGCGTCGATCTCGAACGTCGCCGACTTGATGCCGGCGCCTTCCGCGTACGAGGTGTCCATCACCTTGACGGGGTACTTGTGACGCTCCGCCCAGCGCAGATACATGCGCAGCAGCATCTCGGCGAAGTCGGTCGCGTCGTCGCCGCCGGCCCCGGAGCGGATCGTGACGACCGCGGAGCGCGCGTCGTATTCGCCGTCCAGCAGCGTCTGCACCTCGAGCTGGCTGACCGACTTCTGCAGTGCGGTGATCTCGCGCGCCGCTTCGACCGCGGTGTCTTCGTCGTCCATCTCCAGCGCCAGCTCGACCAGAACCTCGAGGTCGTCGAGACGCCGTTCGAGGTCGGTGATCCGCTTGAGCTCGGATTGCCGGTGGCTCAGTGCGCTGGTGACCTTCTGCGCCTTGTCGACGTCGTCCCACAGGTCGGGTGCACCCGCCTCCGCGGAGAGACGTTCGATCTGTGCCGTGAGTGCGTCGACGTCCACCACCGCCTTGATATCGGCGAAGGTGGCGCGCAGGGCCTGGATGTCGGCGGAGGGATCGAATTCGAGCATGACACTCCAGACTAACGTGGAACATGTGACCGCCGCGGACGCTCCTGAACCGATCGGCGGGATGCTGTGGCGGCTGGCGCCGATGATCTACGGCCCCACGCTGCTGTTCGCCCTCGGCGAGGGCGCCGTCGTGCCGCTCCTGCCGATCATCGCCGCCGGTCTCGGCGCCGATCTGCCGACGGCCGCGCTCATCGCCTCGGCGCTCGTCGTCGGCCAGCTGTGCGGAAACCTCCCGGCCGGCTGGGCCGTCGCGCGCGTCGGTGAGCGCGTCACGATGGTCGTCGCCGGCTGCCTCGCGTTGGTGGGCGTGGCGGGGCTGCTGGCCGCGCCGAGCCTGCCGCTGCTGGCGGCCTCGGTCCTGCTGATCGGGTTCTGCGCCGCCGCGTTCGGGCTGGCGCGTCACTCGTTCATGGCCACGCGCGTGCCGCACTGGTTCCGCGCCCGCGCGCTGTCGCTGCTGGGCGGGACGTTCCGGCTCGGCATGTTCATCGGCCCCTTCGTCGCAGCCGGACTCCTCGCCGCATTCGGCGACGAGCACACCGCCATCTGGTTCCTCGGCGCCTGCCTGCTGGTCACGATCGTGCTCGTGCTGTTCGGGCCGGATCCCGAGGCACAGCCGGTCGCCGCGGGTTCCGACCCGCGGCTGAGCGCCGACACCGGCGAGGCGGTCACCGGGGCGATCCCCACCCAGCGCGGACGCTCTCCCGGGCCGGGGGTGCTGGCGACGATGTGGTCCGAGCGCGAGGTGCTGTCCCGCCTCGGGTTCGCTGCGGCGACCCTGTCGGCGGTGCGCTCGGCGCGCCAGGTCGTCCTGCCGCTGTGGGGCGTGTCCATCGGTCTCGATGCGCAGACCATCGCCCTGGTCGTCGGAGTGTCCGGCGCGATCGACTTCGCGCTCTTCTACGCGAGCGGACAGGTGATGGACCGCTTCGGCAGGCTCTGGGCGGCGCTGCCGGCCATGCTGCTGATGGGTGCGGGGTTCCTCGCACTCGCCTTCACCCACGGTCTCGACCAGGCCGCGCTCTGGTTCGCGATGTTCGCCGCCGTCCTCGGCGTGGGCAACGGTCTGTCCAGCGGGATCCTGCTCACGATCGGCGCCGATCTCGCGCCGCCCGCTGATCCCGCGCCGTTCCTGGGATCCTGGCGCATGCTCACCGACACCGGCGGCGCCGTCGCCCCGCTGCTGGTCTCGGGCATCACCGCCACGGCATCCCTCGCGGTCGCCACCGGCGCCATGGGCGTCGTGGGCATCATCGGCGCCGTGGCCTTCATCCGCTGGCTGCCCCGCTTCGTCCCGCGCCGCCGTTGACGGGCCCCGACCCGTCAGTGCAGCGCGGTCCGGCTCGTGGCCGTCGCGCGCAGACCGATGCCATCGGGGACGAACAGCGTGAGCACCGGCGGACGCCACACCGCGACCACGGTGATCCGCGCCGACACGCCGTCGGGTGTCCCGGCCTCCACCAGCACGACCTCTCGGTGCGCGGCGACGATGTCCTCGGCCTGCGCCCGCACGCCCGCATCGGTCAGATCGGCACGGGGCTCCCCTCCCGAGACGGACAGGACGAAGCCGTCCGCGCCCGCGAGCGCGGCCGCATCGGCGACAGCTTCCGTGCGCTTCTGCGCGAGGTGGAGGCTCGTCGCGTCCACGCAGACCAGGACGAGCACGATCGCGAGCACCGCGTAGCCGATCGTCAGCAGCAGGATGCTGCCGTCGTCGTCGCCGGCCGCCCCGCGGGCGCTCATCCGTGTCCCCAGAATCGCGACACCTTGTGCACCGCGCGCGCCTCGACGGGGACCCGTGCCAGCCGGTCCAGACCGAGCACCGGCGGTACGAGCGGCAGTGCGACGGATGCCGTGACGGTGACCACGATGGTGGTGCCTGCCTCCGGACAGCGCGACGCCGTGCCCGTGCAGGTCAGGGACACCGCGATCGCCTCGGGGTCGATGTCGTACTCGGCCGCGACCGCTGCCAGCACCCGCTGTCCGCGGACGTCGGCGTCGGCATCGCCGGTGGCCGTCGCGACCGCCCGCGCCGTGTGGCGGGCGGCCGCCTCGACACCGAGCGCGTGGCTCTGGATCAGCCCGAGCGCGACGATGAGGTAGACGATCGGCACGAGCAGGACCAGGCCCGCCAGAAGGAACTCGAGGACGGCGGCGCCCTCGTCGTCGCACTCATCCGAGGCTTTCGCGCGGAGCATGCCCCGTCACCTCCAGTCCGCCCGGCACCCCAAGAAACCCGAGCAGTGGCAGCGTGGCGACCACGGTGACCTCGACGGTGGCATGGCCCAGCCGCGTGGACTCACGCGCCGTGACCGACTGCACGAGGTCGGAGCCGATGCTGCGCAAGACGATCGCCTCGGTCCGTGCCGCGCCCTGCCCCGTCGACACGTCCGCCAGCGCAGCGTGGTACGCGCCTTCGACCGCCGCGTCGTGCACGACGTTGCGGACGTAGACGGACAGGCCGAGCTGTAGCACGGCGAGAGTGAGCACCGTCAGCAGCGTCCCGACGAGCACGAACTCGACAGGGCTGGACCCCTCGTCGTCCGCGATCAGCGCGCGCATCGGCCGCTCAGAAGCCCGAGACGCGTTGTATGGCCTGTTCGAACAGCTGCGCGAGTGCGGGGCCCGCCAACGCCCAGATCACGACGACCAGCCCCGCGGTCATCAGCGTGATCAGCACCCATCCGGGGACATCGCCGCGCTCGTCTGCGATCGCCTCCTCCCACGCCGTGTGCACGCGACCCCACATCTTCGCGATCATCTCCGCCTCCTTACTCGACCGTCGCCGGTCATCCGATTCCGAGTCGCAGCATGACCACTCCGGGGAACACCGCGAACAGCACTGACAGGGGCAAGATCAGAAAGACGAGCGGGAGCAGCATGAGGATCTCCTTGCGCCCGGCCTGCTCGATCAGGGTGCGCTTCGCGTCTTCGCGCGCGTCGGCGGCCTGCGCCTGCAGCACCTCGGCCAGCGGAGCGCCTCGCTCGATCGCCGCCACGAGGTGATCCACGGTGCGGGTGAGTGCGGGGTCGTCCACGCGGCGCGACAGCTGCGACAGCGCATCGGCCAGGCTCGACCCGGTGCCGCTGTCGACCACCGCGCGGCGCAGCTCGCCGGTCAGCTCGCCGGAGCCGATCTCGCCGACGCGCCGGAGCGCGTCGCGCATCCCCTCCCCTGCCGCCAGACACAGCGCAAGGAACTCGAGGATCGTCGGCAGCTCTTCCTGCACGCGCGCCACCCGACGGCGAGCGGCCGTCGTCAGCCGCAGATCGCACAGCGCGGCCGCCCCGAACCCCGCAAGCACCGGCAGGAGTGCGGCCGGCGGCGTCATCCGTCCGATGAGCACGAGGACGATGACGCCCGCTCCCCCGATCGCACCGCCGACGATCGTCCACGCCAGCTGCCCGGCACGGAAGCGGGTGGCGTCCTGATCCCAATCGGCCTGCCGCAGGCGCCGTTCGATCCCGGCGGCTCCGCCCAGCATCGCAATGAGCCGATCGCGGCGCGCACGCCAGTGCTCGCGCAGACTGGACGCGCTCAGCGGCGTCAGCCCGCGCGGATCGGCGATGTCGCGCACATACGGGGCGATGCGTCGAGACAGCGACGGCGCGGACCAGCGCGGCACCCGCACGGCGGCGAGGAGGACCCCGGCGCCGAACGCCCCGCCCAGGACGACGGCCAGCGCCGCATGCGTGGCGAGGTTCACACGAACCACCGCCGAGGTTCGGCGAGACGCCCGATCCCGACCATCAGCCGGAATGCGACGACCGATACGGCGGCTCCGGTGAGCACCACGGCGATGCCCTCCGGCGTGGAGTAGGCCGACGCGCCCTCCGGGCGCAGTGCGAGCAGCCCCAGGATCACCCACGGCGCGACCACGCCGAGCACCGCCGCACCGCGGATCCACGACTGCCGCGCCTCGACCTCTCCGCGCAGCACCGTGTCAGCCCGCACCGAGGCGGACAGCGACCGCAGCACGGTCGTCAGCTCCGTCCCGCCGACCTCGCGCGCCATTCGCAGCGCCTCGATGATCCGATCCGCGACCGGATCGGCCAGCACCGCCTTCAACCGCAGCGCACTGGACCCGAAATGGCCCGAAGCCGCCATGTCCCCGGCGAAGCCGGCGAACGCGGGGCGCAGCGATCCCGGCGCGGAGACCGCGAGCGCCGCGACGGCATCCGGCAGGCTCATCCCCGCGCGCACCGAGGCGATGAGCAGATCGCACACGTCCGGCCACAGCGCACGGCGGACGCGACGCAAGCGTCGGGTGCGCCCCCGGAGCCACACCGACGGCGCCGCTGCACCCGCCGCCGCCGCGACGAGGGCGACCGCGGTCAGGGCCGTGACCAGCCAGGTGACAGCCGCAGCGAGTACAGCCACTCCCGCCGAGACGACGAGCAGATGCGCCGGTGTCGCATGGCCGAAGCCCGCTTCCTGCAGCAGCCGCAGCGCCGCGCCGTCGCGCGTCGGGCGCGCGGCACGATCGCGGTGCGGCCACAACCACGGCGCCAGGGCGAGAAGGATGCCGGCAGCCAGCGTCAGTCCCCACCAGACGGTCATGGCGCGCCCCACCGGTAGATCGGGTGCGTCTCGACAGCGCCGCCGACGACGCGGCCGGTCGGTGCGACGACCTCCACCACACGGCGCTGCCCGGCGCGGTCGCGCTCACAGTGCGCCACCAGGTGCACGGCGCCCGCGATGGCCGGCAGGACGAACCCGTGATCGATGTTGCGACCGGCCAGCAGGGGCAGAGCGGCGAGCTTCGCCAGCGCATCGGCGGCACTGTTGGCGTGGATGGTCGCCGCTCCCGGCACGCCGGTGTTCAGCGCCAGCAGCAGATCGAGCGCCTCGGCATCACGCACCTCGCCGATGACGAGTCGATCGGGTCGCATGCGCAGCGCCTCTTTGACGAGGCGGCGCAGGCTCACCTCGCCCGTCCCCTCCAGGCTCGGCTGCCGTCCCTGCAGCGCGACCAGATCGGGCGCCCGCACCGCGAGCTCGAACGTCTCCTCCACCGTCACGATCCGGTGCTCCGGAGGACAGGCCGCGATCAGCGCCGCCAGCAGCGTCGTCTTGCCGGCATGCGTGGCCCCCGACACGAGGATGCTGCGGCCGTCCGCCATCGCGGCGCGCAGCACGCGCTCGGCCTGGGGCGCGACCGATCCCGCGGCGGCAAGGTCGTCCAGCGTGCGATAGGCGCTCAGGAACTTGCGGATGTTCACGGCCCAGTGCCGCGTGATGTCGGGGATGACCACGTGAAGTCGGGAACCGTCGGGCAACGCCGCGTCCACGAAGGGCTGACTCAGATCGACCCGGCGGCCGGTGGCATGCAGCATCCGCTCGACCAGATCACGTACCGCCGCCTCCGTCAGCACGAGGGGCACGCGTTCGCTGCGGCCGTGTCTGGCCGCGTACACCCGATCCGGCGCGTTGATCCAGATCTCCTCGACCTCGGGATCCTCCAGGAGCGCCTGCAGCGGCCCGTACCCCGAGACGATCGCGAGAACCTCCCGGATGCACGCCGCCTCGTCGTCGATCGCCTCCTGCCCGCGCGCCAGCGCGAAATCGTTGTGGCGGCGCACCTCGCCCCGCACGATCTGCGTCGCACGGTCCGGGTCGCGCAGCGGGTCGGCCCGATCCTCGCGCAGCCGCTCCCTGACCCGTTCGGCGACGAGCCGGACGGCACCGTCGGGCGTGGCAGGGGCGTAGGCGAGGCTCACCCCACGCATCCTGGCAAGCCTCGGGAGGTCGCGTGCAAGTTATCCACAGGACGGCTGCCCGGCCCCCACCAGTACACTGAAATCCGCGCGGGAGTGGTGGAATTGGCAGACACGCAGGATTTAGGTTCCTGTGCCTTCGGGCGTGTGGGTTCAAGTCCCACCTTCCGCACGGACAGGGCGACGCGTCCCGTCTCACCGCCGACCTCGACTCCGACGGGACCGTCTTGCATTCCACCGCCCTGATCCCCTGGCTCGACCCCGAGACGATCATCTCCGCCGCCGGCCCTTGGGCCCTGCTGGTGGTCTGCTTCATCGTGTTCGCCGAGACCGGTCTGCTCGTCGGCTTCCTGCTTCCCGGCGACACGCTGCTCGTGATCGCCGGGCTGCTCTCGCATCCCCAGGACTACGCGCCGAACGGCGTGTTCGGCATCAGCGTGTGGTGGGTCGCCATCCTGATCGGAGTGGCTGCCTTCCTCGGCGGCGAGGTCGGCTTCTACATCGGTCACAAGGGCGGACCCGCCGTGTTCGAGCGCAAGGAGTCCGGCGTCTTCAGCCGCAAGAACGTCGAGCGCACGAACGCGTTCTTCGAGCGCTACGGCGGACTCACCATCATCGTCGCCCGCTTCGTCCCCATCGTGCGCACCTTCGCCCCCGTCGCGGCCGGCGTCGGACACATGCACAAGGGTCGCTACACGCTCTACAACCTGATCGGTGCCGTCATCTGGGGCTTCGGGCTGACGATGTTCGGCTACGTGATCGGGTTCATCCCGCCGGTGGCGTGGTTCGTCTCCGAGTACATCGACCTCATCCTGCTGACCGCCGTCGGCGGCACCGCGCTGATCACGCTGTGGCACTACTTCGCCGAGCGCCGCAAGGCCAAGCGCGAGACGGCGGCGGGGCTGGCTCCGGTCGAGCCGGACATCCAGGAGGAGCAGGGCACCGAGGGATAGGAACGCCGCCTACGCCGACTTCTTCTTCGACGTCTTCTTCGCGACGCGCTTCGGCGCCTCGGCGACACCGGCATCCTGCGCCTCACGCGCGGCACGGCTGCGTTCGACACTCGCGCGCAGCGCCGCCATGAGGTCGATGACCTCGCCTCCCCCGGCCTCTTCGCGCTCGCCGAAGGTCTCGGCGGTGTCGAGCGCGTCGCCCTTCTCGAGCTTCGCGTCGATGAGGGTACGCAGCTCCTGCTGGTACTCGTCGACGAACTGCCCGGGGTCGAAGTCGCTCGAGAAGCTCTCCACGAGCGACGCCGACAGCTCCAGCTCCTTCGCCGACACCTTCACCGGCTCGTCGAGCGCGGGGAAGGCGGCCTCGCGCACCTCGTCCGCCCACAGCAGCGTCTGCAGCAGGAGCACGTCGCCGCGCACGCGCAGCGCCGCCAGCCGCGTCTTCTGACGCAGTGAGAAGCGGACGATCGCGGTGCGCTCGGTCTGCTCGAGCGTCTTGCGCAGCAGCACATACGCCTTCGGCGATGCGGAGTCCGGCTCGAGATAGTACGCCCGGTCGAGCGTCAGCAGATCGATCTGCTCGCTGGGGACGAACTCGACGACCTCGATCTCACGGCTGCGCTCGGCCGGCAGCGAGGCGAGGTCGTCGCCGGTGAGCACCACGGTGCGCTCGCCGTCGTCGTACGCCTTGTCGATGTCCGCGAACGGCACGACCTGTCCGCACACCTCGCACGTGCGCTTGTAGCGGATCCGGCCCCCGTCGGCCCCGTGCACCTGATGCAGCGGCACGTCGTGGTCCTCCGTCGCGGAGTACACCTTGACCGGCACGTTCACCAGGCCGAAGGTCAGCGCGCCCTTCCAGATCGCTCTCATCACACCAGTACACACCTGTCACACCCCTTCGGGCCAGTGGTTGCGCACTACCCTGGCGTCATGGCAGCGCCGTCGCAGCAGGTGGTCGTCGACGGGCGACGCCTGCGCCTGAGCAACCTCGACAAGGTGCTCTACCCCGGCACGGGGACGACCAAGGGCGAGGTCATCGACTACCTCACCCGCATCGCGCCGCTGCTGCTCCCCCACCTCGCCGGACGCCCCGTCACGCGCAAGCGCTGGCCCGAGGGCACCGGTGCCGAGCCGTTCTTCGCGAAGGACCTCGAGCGCGGCGCCCCCGGGTGGATTCCCCGGCGCCCCATCGCGCACTCGGCCGGCGCGAAGGACTACCCGCTGGTCGAGGACGTCCCCACGCTCGTCTATCTCGGCCAGGTCGCGAGCCTCGAGCTGCACGTGCCGCAGTGGCGCTTCGATGCACACGGCGCACGCGGCCACCCCGACCGGCTCGTCCTCGACCTCGATCCCGGCCCGGGCGCGGGCCTCGCGGAATGCGCGGAGGTGGCGCGGTGGGCGCGTGCGATCCTGACCGATCTCGGCATGCCGCCGATCCCGGTCACCAGCGGCAGCAAGGGGATCCACCTCTATGCCCCGCTGGACGGATCGCGCACGAGCGACGAGATCTCGGCGTTCGCCAGGGAGCTGGCGCGGCTGCTCGAAGCCGACCACCCCGACCTCGTCGTCAGTCAGATGTCGAAGGCGGCGCGCCCCGGGAAGGTGCTGCTCGACTGGAGCCAGAACAACGCCGCGAAGACCACGATCGCGCCGTACTCCCTGCGCGGTCGTGACGCCCCGACCGTGGCCGCGCCCCGCACCTGGGCCGAACTCGAGGAACCCGGCCTGCGGCAGCTCCGCTGCGACGAGATGCTCGCCCGTGCCGACCACGTGGGCGATCCACTCGCCCCGCTCGCCGGCCGCACCGCGCCGCTCGCCGCCTACCTCGCCAAGCGCACCGCGGGGCGCACCCCCGAGCCGCTTCCGGACTCACCCGCGGCCGCGCCGACGACCACGCGGCGGTTCGTCGTCCAGGAGCACCACGCGCGACGACTGCACTTCGACCTGCGCCTCGAGCGGGACGGCGTGCTCGTGAGCTGGGCCGTTCCCCGCGGCATCCCGGACTCGCCCGACCGCAACCACCTCGCTGTCATGACCGAACCGCATCCGGTGGCCTACCTCGACTTCGCGGGCGAGATCCCCACAGGCGAGTACGGAGCAGGGTCGATGACGATCTGGGACGACGGCGCGTACACGCTGGAGAAGTGGCGCGAAGACGAGGTCATCGTCACACTCACCGGCCGCCCCGGTGGCCCGCTCGGCCGCGCGCGACTCGCTCTCATCCGCACCGAGGGCGCCGGCGAGAAGTCGCAGTGGCTGCTGCACAGGATGAAGCCGGATGCCGGTGCCGCCGCACCCTCCGAATCCGCGTCGACGGACCTCCGTCGCGCGCCGGCACCGATGCTGGCGACGACGGCGACGCCCGCCTCCGCGGCTGCGGCGATCGCCCGCTGGCGCGGGTGGGTCGAGTTCAAGTGGGACGGCGTCCGGGCGCTGGCGGTGTGGGACGGGCAGCGCCTGCGACTGCGCGCGCGCAGCGGCACCGACATCACGGCGCGGTACCCGGAGCTCACCGGGCTCGACGCCGGACTCGGTCCCGATCCCGCGGTGCTGGACGGAGAGATCGTCGCCGTCGACGCCCGCGGACGGCCGAGCTTCTCCCGTCTGCAGAGCCGCATGCACCTGACCACGCCGCGGGAGATCGCGCGGGAGGCGGCGCGCACACCCGTGCAGTACTTCCTCTTCGACCTGCTGGCCTCGGGGACCGCCGACGCCACAGCCCTGCCGCTGTCGCAACGCCGGGCGCTGCTGGAGTCGCGCGTCCACGACGCGGTCCCGGCGATCGTGCTTCCTCCCGTCGCCGACGACCTCGACGCGGCGCTCGCGACCGCGCGCGAGCTGGATCTCGAGGGGGTCGTCGTCAAGGATCCGGCCTCGCGCTATCGGCCGGGGGTGCGCAGTGAGCACTGGCTCAAGGTCAAACTCACCCGCACCCAGGAGGTCGTCATCGGCGGCATCCGGCCCGGTCGCGGCGGCCGCACCGGTGGGATCGGCTCGCTGCTGCTCGGCATTCCCGGACCGGACGGGCTGCAGTACGTCGGCCGCGTCGGCACGGGGTTCAGCGATGCCGCCCTGCGCCGGCTGGCGGCGATGCTCACACCGCGGGGCACCGGGGAGAACCCCTTCGTCGGCGTCCCCCCGGCCGACGCCGCCGACGCGCGCTGGGTGCGCCCCGAACTCGTCGGCGAGGTCGAGTACGCGGAGTTCACCCCGGGCGGCACCCTGCGACACGCCCGGTGGCGCGGGCTGCGATCCGACGTGCGTGCCGAGGATGTCTCACGCGACCCGGAAGACCCCGCCGGACGGGGCCCGTCGCCCGGGGACGGGGAGGGCTGATCGGCCCGCTCAGGTGTGCACGTCGTGATCGACGTGCCCGGCGGGCTCGAGTTGGAAGGTCGAGTGCGCCACATCGAAGTGCGCGGACAGACACTCCTGCAGTTCGGCGAGCAGCCCCGCCGCACGGCCCTGGGCGAAGACCTCCGCATCGACGACGACGTGCGCGGTGAACACCGCCGCGCCGCGCGTGAGCTGCCACACGTGCACGTCGTGCACGTCGGCGACGCCCCGCGTGCGCAGGATGTGGGCGCGGATCTCGGCCACGTCGGTGCCGCGCGGCGCGCGCTCGCCGAGCACCGAGACCACTTCCCGCAGCAGAACGACCGCACGCGGGAGGATCATGACGGCGATCACGAGCGATGCCAGGGCGTCCGCCGGCATCCATCCGGTCAGCGTGATGACGACGGCGGCGACGATGACGACGACCGAGCCGATGAGATCGCCCAGCACCTCCAGATAGGCGCCGCGCACGTTGATGCTCGTGCGCTGCGCCGCGCTGAGCAGGTAGAGCGAGACGGCGTTGGCGACGAGTCCGACCGAGGCGACCACGAGCATGAGCGCGCCGGCGACCTCGACCTCTCCGGGATCCAGCAGGCGCTGCACGGCGGACACTCCGATCCAGACGCACAGCACGATCAGGAGCACGGCGTTCAGCAGCGCGCCGAAGACCTCGGCGCGCTGATAGCCGTACGTGTTCCGGTCGTTCGCGGGACGCGCGGCGACGATCGAGGCGACCAGGGCGATCACGAGCGCGGAGCTGTCGGCGAACATGTGCGCCGCATCGGCCAGCAGCGCAAGCGACCCGGACAGAACCGCGCCGACGACCTGCACCACCATGACGCTGGCCGTCAGGCACAGCGAGACGGCGAGCAGGCGCTGATTGCTCGCGCTGCGGATGCCGTGGGAGTGCGTGTGATCGTGCATGATCCGAGGCTAGGCCAGCGATGGCGTGAGACGGGGCGGTTCCCGCCAGTCGGGAATGAGTCCGGTTCTCAGTCCTGCGGAGCGCGGTCGGTCAGAGGGCTGCGAGCAGCGGAGCCAGCGCCACGAAGGCCCGGGCGCGGTGCGAGGAGGCGTTCTTCTCCTCGGCCGACAACTCCGCGGCGGTCCGCTCGGGGCCGTCCTGCCCGTCCGGGACGAAGACGGGGTCGTAGCCGAATCCTCCGGCGCCGGCCGGTGCCGACGCCAGCCGGCCGGGCCAGACTCCGGTGACGACGTGCTCCTGCCCGCCGGGCAGGACCAGGGCGATGGTCGAGACGAACTGCGCCCCGCGGTGGCGATCGGCGATGTCCGCGAGCTGATCGAGCAGGAGCGCGACGTTGGCGGCGGGATCCTTGCGCTGCCCGGCCCAGTACGCCGAGAACACCCCGGGCGAGCCGCCGAGCACGTCGACGCAGATGCCGGAGTCGTCGGCGAGCGCGGGCAGGCCCGTGTGCGCAGCGGCCGCGCGCGCCTTGATCAGCGCGTTCTCGGCGAAGGTCACGCCGTCCTCGACAGGTTCCGGTCCGTCGTACCCGATCACTTCGAGGTCCGGGCGGGTCGCCGCGACGATGTGCGCAAACTCCTCCACCTTGTGCGGATTGTGCGTCGCCAGCACGATTCGAGCGGCCATCGGCGTCCTTTCGGAGGAGTTGCGTACGCGGTCAGCCGGCCAGCGCGGCCGACTGCAGTTCGCGCAGCCGCGCGCAGCCGTCCTCGCCGAGCGCGAGCAGCGCGTCCAGCTCCCGCTTGTCGAAGGGCGCTCCCTCCGCCGTGCCCTGCACCTCGACGAAGAGTCCGCGTCCGGTGAGGACGACGTTCATGTCCGTCTCCGCGCGCACGTCCTCGACATATGCCAGATCGAGCATGGGATCGCCGTCGATGATGCCGACCGAGACCGCCGAGACCGAGTCGAACAGGACGCGGGCCTTCTTGCCCACGAGTCCCTTCTCGCGCCCCCACTCGATCGCGTCGGCGAGGGCGACGTAGGCGCCCGTGATGGCAGCGGTGCGGGTGCCGCCGTCGGCCTGCAGCACGTCGCAGTCGATGACGATCGTGTTCTCGCCGAGTGCCTTCGTGTCGACCACGGCCCGCAGGGCGCGTCCGATCAGTCGAGAGATCTCGTGGGTGCGACCCCCGATGCGGCCCTTGACCGACTCGCGGTCGCCGCGGGTGTTCGTGGCGCGCGGAAGCATCGCGTACTCGGCGGTCACCCACCCCTTGCCCTTGCCGGTGAGCCAGCGCGGCACCCCGCCGGTGAACGAGGCCGTGCACAGCACCTTGGTTCCCCCGAACGAGATCAGCGCCGATCCCTCGGCGTGCGCGCTCCAGCCGCGCTCGATCGTGACGGGGCGCAGCTGGTCCGCGCTGCGCCCGTCGGCGCGCGTGGTGTCGGTCATGGGTGTCCCTTCGGTAGGTCGATGACGCCGGTCTGCACGAGGCGGACGGCGCTGACGCCGCGGCCGATGAGCCGATCGGCGAGTCGGAGGAAGTCGTCGGCCGAGTCGCCCGTGGCCTCGTATTCGTGCCGAGGCCGGGCATCGGGTCCGGCGAGGAGGTCCCGCGACACGAGCTGCCGGTAAACGTCCTTCGCGGTCTCGGAGTCACTCGAGACGAGCGAGACATCCGGGCCCATGACGAAGCTGATCGCCCCCTCGAGGAACGGGTAGTGCGTGCAGCCGAGCACGAGTGTGTCGATGCCGGCATCCCGCAGCGGGGCGAGGTATTCCTCGGCGACCGCGAGGACCTCGGGCGAACCGGTGATGCCGGCCTCGACGAAGTCGACGAAGCGCGGACACGCGGCGGCGAACACGGACAGCCTCTCGTTCAGCCCCAGCATGTCCTGATAGACACCGGAGCCGATGGTGCCGGTCGTGCCGATCACACCGATCCGGCCGTTGCGCGTCGTGGAGACCGCCGTGCGCACCGCCGGTCCGATCACCTCGACCACCGGCACGTCGTAGCGCTCCCGTGCGTCGCGCAGCAGTGCCGCCGATGCCGTGTTGCAGGCGATCACGAGCATCTTCACGCCCTGGTCGACCAGCGTGTCGAGCACCTCGAGACCGTAGCGACGGACGTCCGCGATCGGCTTGGGTCCGTACGGGGAGTGCGCGGTGTCACCGATGTAGAGCAGCGACTCCCGGGGCAGCAGCTGGGAGATCGCGCGGGCGACGGTGAGCCCGCCGACCCCGGAGTCGAAGATCCCGATGGGCGCGTCATCCACGGTCATCCACCCTACCTGCCCGGTCGATAGAGTGACCGACATGAGCGCTTCGCCCGCGGCACCGCACAGCACCGCCCTGCTCACCGACCGCTACGAGCTGACGATGATCGACGCGGCCCTCCGGGACGGCACCGCCTCCCGTCGCTGCGTTTTCGAGCTGTTCGCGCGCCGGCTGCCGGGTGCCCGTCGATTCGGGGTGGTCGCCGGCACCGGGCGCCTGCTGGCGCACCTGCGAGACTTCCGCTTCGCTGAGGACGAACTGCGCTTCCTGCGCGATCAGCGTGTCGTCAGTTCCGAGACGCTCACCTACCTCGAGGGATTCCGTTTCTCGGGCACCATCACCGGGTACCGGGAGGGTGAGCTGTACTTCCCCGGCTCGCCCGTCCTCACCGTCGAGGGCACCTTCGCCGAGGCGGTCGTGCTCGAGACGCTCGCCCTGAGCATCCTCAATCACGACTCGGCGGTCGCCAACGCCGCGACCCGCATGAGCATCGCCGCCGGCGATCGGCCGCTCGCCGAGATGGGCTCGCGCCGCGCCGCGGAGCATTCCGCCGTCGCGGCGGCACGCGCCGCCTACATCGCCGGGTTCGAGGCCACGAGCAATCTCGAGGCCGGGCGGCGCTGGGGCATCCCCACGATGGGCACCGCCGCACACGCCTGGACGCTGCTGCACGACACGGAGGAGGAGGCCTTCCGCAGCCAGATCGATGCCCTCGGCCTCGACACCACGCTGCTGATCGACACGTACGGCATCGCCGAGGGCGTCGCCACCGCCGTCCGCGTCGCGGGGACGGGACTGGGCGGGGTCCGGATCGACTCCGGCGACCTGCCGACCGTGGCCGCCGAGGTGCGTGCGCAGTTGGACGAGCTGGGCGCGACGAGCACGAAGATCACCGTCACCAGCGACCTCGACGAGTACGCGATCGCCGCGCTCGCGGCATCCCCCGTCGATGCCTACGGCGTCGGAACGTCGGTCGTGACCGGATCCGGCGCGCCGACAGCGGGCATGGTCTACAAGCTCGTGGCCCGCCAGGCCTCAGACGGATCGTGGGTGTCGGTGGCGAAGTCCTCGACCGACAAGAGCTCGATGGGAGGCCGCAAAGCCGCGTTCCGCACGCGCGAGCACGGCACGGCCACCAGCGAGCTGATCGCCGTCGCCGGGGGCTTCGACGAGGTGCCCACCTCGTCCGACCATCCGCAGGCGCGTGCCCTGCAGGTCGCTCTCGTTGACGGCGGTGAACCCGACACCGCGTATGAGGGCCCCGCCGGCGTCGCCGCCGCGCGGGAGCATCACCTTCGGGTCCGCGAGGAGCTGCCCGTGCGCGCACTCGCGCTCAGCCGTTCCGATCCGGCGATCCCCACCGTCTTCGTGGAGGCGTGAGCCCCACCGGTTCTGGCCGCTGTCAGCGGCTGAGCGATTCGTAGATCTCTTTGCAGGTCGGGCAGACCGGGAACTTCTCCGGATCGCGCCCCGGCGTCCACTTCTTGCCGCACAGGGCCCGCACCGGCTTGCCGGTGATCGCCGATTCGAGGATCTTCTCCTTCTTCACATAGTGCGAGAAGCGCTCGTGATCGCCGGGCTCGATGCTCTCCTCCCGGATGAGCTCCTCGAGCTCACGGTCGAGAGTGGCGAGACCGCCTTGGTCGGGGCTGTCGATCGGCGTGCTCATGACCCCGAGTGTAGCCGCGGACGACGCATCGGGGACGGGCTCAGATCGATTCCGCGAACTCCATGATGCGACTTCCGCGGCGGCGGAACACCGCGCCGCCGATCAGCACACCGAGCACGAGGGTGACGATCCCCGCACCGGTCCCGAACCAGAACGCCTCCCAGGCGTGCGCCGGGTCGACGGTCAGGGCGAGCCAGCCCCACCAGAGCGCGGGGCCGCTGAGCGTCACCGCCCCGAAGAGCACGACCCCCTGCGCCACAGAGCCCCGCGTGCGCTGCGGCTGCTGGAACGGACCGTCACCGGGCCGCGACACGGGATACGGCGCGATCACGGACGACATCGACGACAGCCCCAGGCCGCACAGGAACAGGCCCGCGCAGATCCCGACCAGCGCCGGCAGCATCGCCCAGCGGCCGTGCAGCCAGATCGTCACGGGAACGGCCAGGGCCAGCAGCGGCACCGCGATCAGCAGCACCGGGACGAGCCGGCCCAGTCGATCGGCCACACCGCGGACATCCGCCGCCACGTGCATCCAGATCCCGGTCGAGTCGTAGGCGAGGTCGTTGTGGACGAGCCAGCCGAAGAACACGGCCATGAGCGGCGCCGGGATCAGCACGACGGTCTCGAGCGGGACACCCACCACCAGCAGCGGAACGATCGTGATCACGGCGGCAACCGGCACCACGAGCACGTTGACGAGGTAGCGCGGGTCGTGGAACCAGTACAGCAGGCTGCGCGCGGCGATCGCTCCCCCCGCCGTGCCCGGCATGACGTTGAACCAGCCGAGCCGACGACGCTCCTTGCCGCTGGTGGGCCGCTGGCTGGTGGTCAGGAGCATGCGCACCAGCAGCGCCCAGAGCGCGAGGAGCGACAGGACGGTGCCGACCGCGATCAGGGTGGCTGCGATGCCGTGCGTACCGGCCGGAAGCGCCCAGGCGGCACCGAGCGGGGTGAGGGCGAGCATCGCCACCGCCTCGTGCAGCTGCGAGGGCACGCCGTCGCCCCAGTCCAGCGAGATGAGGAAGACCACGGCGGGCACGACCACGACGAGCACCGACACCAGCAGCACGCCGGTCAGCTCCCGGGACCTGCGCTCGCGCAGGACCAGAGCGGCGATCGCCGTGGCGGATCTGACGAGCAGCAGACACGTCGCCACCCCCAGCACCGCGGCCACGACGGCGGTGGCCGGGTCCGCACCGTGCGCGGTCCACAGCACCGCGACACAGCTCGCGACGCCGATGAGGGCGATCGTCGGGACGCTGATGAGCGAGGCGATCAGGAGAGTGCCGGTCAGCGAGCGCGCGGAAGCTCCGAAGACGGCGAAGCGGCGCGGATCGAGCGGATCCTCGGCTCCGCTGACCAGGGGGACGCCGGCGCACGCCAGCGTCACTGCCGCGCCGCCGAGCACGATGATCGTCTGCGCGGCATCGGCGGGCAGCGTGCGCAGGTGCAGGATGCCGGTGCACACGGCGACGGCGGTGATGACCAGGACGGCGAACGCCGAGACGGTGCGCGCGACCCGGCGGGGACGACCGCGCAGCGCCCCGAGGAGCAGATCGAGTCTCAGCCGGAGAACGTGTGCAGCCACTCCAGGCCCTCCACGTCGCTGAGCCCGCCCGCCAACTCGATGAACCGCTGCTCCAGCGTGAGCTCGCCGCGCACCTCGGCCACCGATCCCTCGGCCAGGACCTGACCCGAGACGATCACCGCGACGTTGGTGCACACGCGCTCGACCAGGTCCATCCCGTGACTGGACAAGACCACCGTGCCGCCATGCGCCACGTACGCGGAGAGGATGTCGAGGATCACGGCGCTCGAGACGGGGTCGACGGCTTCGAACGGCTCATCCAGCACCAGCACGCGCGGCGAGTGGATCATGGCACCGGCGAGCATGACCTTCTTGGTCATGCCGGCCGAGTAGTCCGCCACCGGCCGCCCGAGAGCGTCGCTCAGGTCGAACGCGCGTGCCAGGTCGACGGTCCGGCGCTCGACGACGGCGGGTTTGAGCCCGCGCAGCACGCCGTAGTAGTAGAGCAGCTGCCGTCCGGTGAGGCGGTCGAACGTACGCAACCGGTCGGGCAGGATGCCCATGAGCCGCTTGGCGCGGCCCGGCGACTCGCGCAGATCGACGCCGGCCACCTCGACGGTTCCGCGGTCCGGGCGCAGCAGTCCGGTGATCATCGACAGCGTCGTGGTCTTGCCCGCGCCGTTCGGTCCCACGATGCCGTAGAACGTGCCCGCCGGGATCACCAGGTCGATGCCGTCCGCGGCGCGCGTCTCGCCGAAGTACTTCGACAGGCCGCGCACGCGGAGGGCCGGGACGCCGGGGTCCGCTTCGATGTCGGGAAGGTCGTCGAGCGGCGAGACGGATGCCGGTTCGGGGTCCGCCTCCAGCTCCGGCTCCGGTTCG
>PJTQ01000098.1_pt1 | contig 150599 bp, 126 predicted proteins | sample 1512231 | NCBI WGS metagenome assembly PJTQ01 (sample SAMN08177688, study PRJNA422409) | Soil metagenome, whole genome shotgun sequencing project. | isolation source: Soil (3) enriched on wood chips | place: USA: Madison | collected 2015-01-15 | reverse complement strand
GTATCAGATTCATCTGATACAAAACTATGTTTTCAAGTCCGTTCGGTCGAAAAACCTCTGTAACTAACTATATTTCAAATATTTCAAAGAACTTTTTTAAACTTTAATGGGACAGCAATGATATTGTATATAAAATGAATTTGTGTAGGTTTGTACTATGATACAACGATTATTGCAACAACTTGGTTCGAAAGAACTTCAATTCAAAGATATTTTAACCCATATCGAAGAACATTATGTGTATACAGCTTCGGCTTTCCGGAATGGAGACCAATATAATGCTGCAAATGAAAATCAGGGTAGTGCAAAAGTACTTTCGTTCGCCAAGCTTCATCATTTATCCGAAGGGGATACATTGAAGCTATTTGCTGAACATTACGAAGCCGTACGACATACACCTGAAGGTACAGATCACCAAAATATCAGGCAGTTTATAAAGAACGGTTGGGAAGGACTACAATTTGATCAACAAGTATTACGAGAAAAATAATTACCCTTTTTTCTCACGAAGTACAAAGCTCTTGATTTTTTTAATTTTAGTGGATTTTGCAGATGTAAACTCGTAAAAATCTGCAAAATAGATGCTATACGTAGACAAGGTGATCTTTCCTCCAACAGACCCTAATTTTCCATGCGTAAGAATATAATCTAATAAAATCTCCTTCACTTGCCCTATTCGGTTTTTTTCGAAAAAAACTTTTATTTCCTCTTTTCCCGATAATTGGATTTCTTCAACGAACTCCCAAATGATGTCATCGGTAAGGTGCGCGCAGACGGTATCCATGTCATTTTCTACGACTGCTAAGCAGATGTTTTTTATCAACTCGCGTTTCGGAGAATTGCTGCAATCCTGAGAAAAGTTTAGTTTCACGTGTACTACGGTTTTTCGAGAATATCCTTCAGGTTGGCAAGTCCAGCATCGAAATCTTTACTCATGTCATAGCATAATGTCATAATGTTAAAGGGATAGGGTATTGAACCCTCGATTTTCCAAATTACTTTAGATTGGCTGGGTGTTACAGAGATTACTTCCATAAAAGATTTATTAGCATCCTCCGATCCGTTAAAATATAAATCCATATCAATACGCTTTGGCTCTTCCACATGTGTAATCACTTGCTTCCCGTCACCTACTTTCTTGCTTTTCCAGGTATAGGTGAATCCCGGCGTTCCATCGACACCCATATATTCCTTTTGTATATGGGGGTCTTGACGGGACCAATTATCATAATTGCTTTGATTTTTAACAAGCTTTATATAATCAAAAACCTCCTGTTGGGGTTTGTTGACAATAATTTCACTTCCCGCTTTGAATTGTTTAGGTAGGAAAGCTGCTATAAGAAGTGTTAAACCAATTAACGCTAGTATAGCATACAGTAAATACTTTAAGAATTTCATGATATTAATTTTTAATAGGTGTTATCCCTTGCAGGATGTTTACCATTTTTTGCAAGGTATTGATATTTCTTCCTGTACTTTTTACTTTTAGTTTATTTTCGATAAAGTTGTTAGATAATTTGGAGTTGGCCATTCCTTGCGGAAGATAAAAATAAGCGACATTTCCAATAATTTTAAACTGCTCCTCACCGAGATTTATCGCATTAAAAGCCACAAGTACCTCATCGCTTGGTGGAGCATTCAGAAAAGTAGCGAAAACCCTATTCCCAGGTAAGGAACTGTCAAACGGATTTTGATGAAGTGCTTCCAGTAACTTGTCTTCACTTAAAACGAATACTTCTATTACCAAATTAAAATGGCTGGCGATCAATTGACGAATCGCTAACGCTGTCTTTTCAGAGCCCATCGGAGAGGTCAATACAATATTCCCACTTTGGATGTAGGTTCCTACTTGGTCAAAACCATTCTGCGATAGCATGTCCTTTAGTTCAGCCATTTTGATGATGTTCCTTCCGGATACATTAACCGCTCTCAAGAAAACTGCATATTTATTTCTCATGGTGTGAACCTAGGTTTCAAGTATAAAACTACAAAATATCCAGTTTCTATCGAAATTAAATTTTAAAAGCTCACTTGAGATCCGCGATAACTATTTTTTTCATACCCATCAAAGCTTGTGATGCGCTAGGAGTAGATAAGAGATTGCTGATATTTTTTGGAACTATTTGCCAGCTTACACCGAACGGATCTTTGCACCACCCACACATACTTTCTTGACCATCTTTGGTAAATACAGTCCAATAATAGTCTATTTCATCTTGATCTTCGCAAGATATTACAAATGAAACACCTTCATTGAATGTGAAATCTTGTTGTACACCACTATCCATTGCCATAAACAAGAAGTTATTGGCAGCGAACTGTGTATGTTGGACTTGTCCAGCCATTTCTCCTTCGGTGTAACGTAAAATGTCCTGTGATTGGTAATCCTTAAAAACAGATTGGTAAAAGGTCAACGCATTTTTGCATTTACCCTGTTGCGCTCCACAAAACATCATCGTTGGCACTATTCGTTGATTTCGGACATCGGAGAGCTTACCTAAATAAAGTTGCCAATTAACGCCATACTTATCTTGTAACCAGCCATAGCATGGACTCCATGGATAATCCTTTAGAGGCATTAATGGGAAGCCCCCCTGCGAAAGCGTAGCCCATAGGGTATCGATTTCCTCCTTATGTTCGCAGATAACCATCATTGATATAGCTGGATTAATCTTGAAGATAGGGCCTCCATTGATACCGATAAAGTCGACACCTGAGAGATTTGCGCTCGCTACGACGGGGGTAGTTTGTCCCATACTACTATTTGGAAATAGGGAAGAGTAATATTTTAATGCTTCTTCGGCGTTGTTATCAAACCAAAGTGATATGGAAATAGGTGTATGATTGTTCATCTCTTTTTAATTGTGGATTATGACGTATTCTGAAATCTAAGACTGCGCTTTGTTGCCCTCAAAATGAACCATCCACCAAATGCCGAATTTATCCTGAAAAGATGCATATAATTCTGCCCAAAATTGCTCGCCAAGCTCCATTTCTATACTTTTGGCCTGTGCGGTTAACGCGGTGTACAGTTCTTGAGCCTCCTCAGCAGTTTCTGTATCTAACATGATATAGGTGTTGTTTCCTGAAGTTAGCTGATGTCCAAATCCTTCGATACAATCCGATCCCATCAACATACAGTCGTTGTTGAGCTTAATTGCAGTATGCATGATTTTTGCTTTGTCAGCATCAGCCATCGGATAATCGGGGTCTTCAGGAATATCTCCAAAACGGTAAGTGCTTAAGATCTCTGTTTTAAAAACGTTGGCATAGAAGTGGAAGGCTTCTTCACAATTCCCATTGAAATTAAGGTAAGCGTGGACTTTTGTCATGATGTTTATTTTAAAGGTATGTTGTATGGATACTTTTCTAATAAGTAAGATTGTACTAGTTGATTATATGTATATATTTATTCCTGTTCTCATAAATGATATATAAATTAATCAAAAGCAAAATACCTGCAATAGGAAGTCCTTCGGGGGCATAATATAGGTGCTGAAGAATGATACCTACCATGACGGGTAAGATCGTGATTGCCCCAAGGGCTCTGGTCTTCGGAAAAATAAATAATAGTCCGCCAATAATTTCAATTGTGGCTACCAGTGGCATCAACCACTTGATGGTCATGAAAGCTTCGTTTATCTTGAGTATTTCTCCTTTCAATTCGGGGGTCGGTATGTACATAAAGAATTTATTCAAACCCGAGTTGATAAACATCAAGCCAAATAATGTACAGAGAATAAGTTTGATAATTTTCATGGTGATGGAGTTAAATTAGCAGTTCAAAGTAAATTAATATTGAATTAAAACAACTTGACCTATGACAAGTTTTAGAAAAATGAAAATCAATATATGCTCATTTTTATGTTGTCGGATATTTCTTAGATTTGAGGAAAATAAGAACGATGAAATTGTATGCCATAGATACAGGGTTTTTCAAATTAGATGGGGGAGCGATGTTTGGGGTAGTTCCCAAATCCCTTTGGCAACGCACTAATCCAGCAGATTCGAATAATTTGTGTACCTGGGCAAATCGTTTGCTGCTCATCGAAAATGGCAAGAGGTTGACCTTGGTAGATACGGCTATTGGCGATAAGCAGGATGATAAATTCTTCCGTCATTACTATCTGCACGGTGATGACACTTTGGATAAGTCTTTAGCAAAATATGGTTTTATTCGAGACGATATTACGGACGTCTTGCTAACTCACTTGCATTTTGATCATTGCGGAGGCGCGATCAAACGCGAAGGAGAGAAGTTAGTTCCGGCTTTCAAGAATGCTCATTTTTGGTCTAACGAAGCACATTGGAACTGGGCAATACATCCTAATCCGCGAGAGGGGGCTTCTTTTCTCCGGGAAAATATCCTTCCTATACAGGAAAGTGGACAACTAAATTTCCTTAAAGAGGGACAAAACTATGCCGATGATGTAGCTATCCGCTATGCATATGGGCACACGGAATCTATGATGCTTCCGCAGATACAGTATAAAGGCAAAACAATTCTCTACATGGCAGACCTGTTGCCTTCCATCGGACATATCCCCATTCCATATGTGATGGGCTATGATGTCAGACCTTTGGTGACCATGCAGGAAAGGCAGTCTTATTGGCATGAAATCGTGGATAGAGAATACATCTTAATACTGGAACACGATCCCGTCAATGAATGTTGTACGCTTCAGCATACCGAAAAAGGTATCCGCGTCAAAGATGTTTTTAAGCTTAGTGATATTTAGAAGTAGAGTTATAATATTTGATATATGGAGATACAACATCATCGCAACAAGACTATAGGTATCATCGGTGGGCTAGGTATGCTTTCTGGGGGAGACCTATTCTTCAAGCTGTTGAAATCCAAAGAGGTACTCGCGCATCAAATCGATTATCATTTTTTGTTTGAGCAGCGCCCTTATACGCAGATCAACTTACCTTTGCATCAGGAAGAAGATATTAAATCCCGAAAATTCTATACCTATACTATCGCTAAAAAATTTGAAGAGAATAATGTAGACAAGATTCTGCTTCCTTGTTTTGCCAGTCACACGTTTATACGGCAACTTGAAGCCGAGTTAACTGTTCCTATTGTAAATATTGTAGAGGCACTTCATAATTACATAAAAGCTCGGTTTAAGAAAGGGACTAGGTTGGGTGTTCTTACGTCAGATTTTGTAAAGACCTCTGATTTATTTCGAGATTTTAGCGTAGATTACGAGTTAGTCTACCCGGTGAACCAAAATCTCTTAATGGATGCTATTTATGGGGAAAATGGTATAAAGAATGGTTTTCTAGAGGGTATTGCTGTCGAACAGATCTGCCATGTTTGTCAAGAACTCATCCAAGATGGTTGTGAAGTGATTCTTCCGGGAATGACCGAAATATCGCTTATCGTAGAAACCTTGTGGAGAAGGGGTATTTCCGCGTTGGACGTCAACACTATTTACGCCGAGTATGCCCTAGATAGCACTGTTGGATCACATACCAAACCATTTAAATTGGGGATACTAGGAGGAGTAGGCCCTTCGGCAACGGTTGATCTCATGAATAAGATTATTGCCCATACGCCTGCCCGAAGAGATCAGGATCACATCAAAATGATTGTTGAGCAAAATCCCCAAATCCCGGACCGTACGGCAAATCTTGTCTATAACGAGGAAGATCCAACCATCGCTATGTTTTCCACTTGCAAACGTTTGGAAGCCGAAGGAGCGGATGTTATTGCTATCCCTTGCAACACAGCACATGCTTTTGTAGAAAGCATCCAACAATACTTGATGATTCCCATCATCAACATGTTAGATGCGACTGTCGACCATATTGTTAAAATATATGGGGATACAGTGTCTATTGGTTTATTGGCTACAGATGGTACGATTGCTAGTCGAGTGTATCATGACATTGCCGAACGATACAATCTGAATATGGTGACGCCAGATCTGAAATTTCAAAAAGATGTGATGGATAGTATCTATGGCACATATGGAGTAAAAGCTGGATATACAACGGGTCAGTGTAGAGCTGATATAGAGAAAGCTATAAATCATATTGTTGAAAAGGGTGTCGAAGTACTCATATTAGGGTGTACTGAGTTGCCCTTGATGTTTCCCAAAGAGACTTCTGTTATAATCAACGGTACGTCATTTCCATTGATTGACCCGACGCTGGTGTTAGCCAAAAAATGTGTTCAATTGGCGACATCGGTATAAGACGAGTACTTGTTTGCATATATACTCACCACAACAAAACCAACATATTTAACGTTTTTCAGTAAATGTAATTAGCGAAATAGGAATATTTTGTATATTGAACAAATAAGATATTATTGGTGTCATTGTGTCTGAAGTCAAGCTAAAAATAAGCTTAATTGCTGTACTAATCATTTGGTCTTTGGGCAATTCAATATTTGCCCAAAATACCATTGTCGGCTTGGTGCAGGATACTTCCGGGAATCCTTTACCTGCAGTAAGTGTACAGCTGACGACAGATCAGGATACTTTTTCCCGGATTACGGATAATTCCGGGAGATATAGATTTGACCAAGTAACTGGTCACACCATATTTCTTACTTTCAGTATGTTAGGTTACGAGGTCGGCTATCAATCGATGTTCTTGCTGGAAGAAAATAGTAGGATCGATGTGCCAAAGGTACGTTTGGAACCGATGTCTTTTTTGATAAAAGGTGTTAACGTCGTTAAAGTTTTACCTTTAGTGATTACAGAAGATACAATACAGTTTAACTTTGATGCCTATAAGTTTCGACCGAACTCACTGTTAGAAGAGGCTTTAAAAAATTTACCTGGATTTCATGTTGCGCGAGATGGATCTGTTTACTATAACGGAAAAGCTATACGTCGAGCCCAGGTGGATAATAAAGATTTTTTTGGTGGTAACTTGTTAACGGCAACAAAAAATCTTCCTACAGGGTTTATACAAAATCTACAAGTCATCGATGACTATGGTAATGTGGACGAAGCCACAGGGATGAAGAGTGATGAACCCGAAAAGATTATCAATATCACGTTAAAACCCGACAAAAAGCAGATTTATTTTGGGCAAATGACGCTTGGTGCAGGGACAAACGATCGCTATTTGGGGAGCTTTGGTATGAATAAATTTGATGATGGCCGTGAAGTGTCTATTATCGGATCGACTAATAATACCAATACGAATATGGTTTATTTGGGAGGCCTGTCGGGTATGCAACGGGAGCGGAGTTTGCTGGATATCGGGGACTATGCTGATCCGGTGGATGGGCTCAATCGTATAAGCTCTGTAGGCATTAACCTGTCGGACAAACTTGGACAGCGGTTTTCGGTCCACACATCGTATAATTTTACCCAAAAAAATAATGTTACCGATGGTTTCTCTCGACTGACCTCATCTTATATCGGTAATACGATTACAAGAAAGGAAAATTATGTGATGGAAACCAATGATTTTAATCATAGTTTGAAGTTTGGTGTTAACGGTAAGTTCGCCAATAAAGATGAAATGAAAATTCAGGGAAGTTTAGCATTCAACAAGCAATGGATATATAATGTCAAGAATACGGAAATAACCAATGCTCAACTGAAAAACAAAGGAGAGTTTCAAGACACCACAAAATTCACCAATCCGAATGGAAATCTCGATGTGTTTTATGCTAAATTCTTTACCAGAAAAGGACGAAAGTTTGTCGGAAATATATCCCTTCAATCCAATAACCTGAAACGAGATGAAATCGTAAACGAAAGTTATCTGGAGATTCTCACAGCTTCTGGCGATATCGATCGGTCTGATTATTTACAGGATCAATTGATTAATCAGAATAATGTGACAAATTCTGCTAGTGTCGCGCTTACCTACACCGAACCATTTCTTGAGTTTGGCCGCTTCGAATTTAATTATTTGTTCGACATTACAGGAATAGATGCGATACGTACGGTATACAACAGATTGAACGTGACCAACCCCTCATTTATTGATTCCCTTGCAGTAGACTATGACTACTATTATAAGAATAACCGATTTGGGTTGAACTATCAATACGAATCCAAAAATGTTTTAAAAGTCAATGTAGGCTTTGCTGTCGAACCTATTGTGCTCACCGGTAATCTTGCGTTGGAAGCGTTGAATTATAGCTATGAGAATATCAACTTAATACCTACAGCCAATGTATGGTATAAATTATCGAAAAACCTGGATTGGCAAATTGACTACAGGGGTAAAAATAACCAACCAAATTTTAATCAGATCGCGCCAGTAGTAGACAACAGTAATTCGAGGAATGTGATCATCGGGAATCCTGAATTGAAGGCGGAGTTCGCTCATCGTATCTCAACGAGGATACGTAAAACTATCCCCTCTAAAGCACAATATATCGAAACGAACTTTGCCTATAATATAATCACGGATAAAATTGTGAGCGATAAATCATCCTTATCGAGTTCTACTATACAGCAGACTACTTTTAAAAATACCTCCGGATATTATGATGTGAGATGGTTCTACGTATTCAACAGCCCTTTTATCACGGATGATCTGCAACTCGATCTGATGGGTAATACGGATTATTTCAACCATCCTTCTTATATTGATGATCGGAAGCGGATCACCAAACAGTTGATGATTAATCAGTCGTTACAGCTTAAGTATGCTTTGAGTGATTACTTGGAAACCGGTTTAATTGCTAACTATAATTTGAACAATGCGCGGTATGACATTCCGTTTCGAACAAATATCAGCGTACATACTATGCAATGGGGAATGAATACCAAAACGTATTTGGGCGACCATCTGTCTGTAGGCGCAGAGCTTTCCCAACGGTTTAATGACGGTTATACCAACAGTTTTATGAATATCAACCAAACGGTCATCAATGGATTTGTAGAATATACTTTCTTGCGGAATAAACGAGGATTGTTGCGTCTCCAAGGATTTGATTTACTCGATCAGAATAAGAATATGGGTATTTATTCCGAATATATAGGTAACGATGTATATGAGGCGCGAAACAATAGGTTGGGAAGATATTTTATGTTGTCGCTCAATATACGTATCCAAAAGTATCCACAGAAATGATGAAAGCCATATGTATAACATCGTTTGGGGGACCGGAAGTCCTGAAGATGGAGGATAGACCTATTCCCAACGTAGGAGATACACAAATCCTTATTCAGGTTGTCGCAGCTGGTGTAAACCGCCCCGATATTTTTCAGCGAAAGGGAAACTACCCAGCACCGGCTGATGCGCCTGCCGACATCCCCGGTTTAGAAGTTGCTGGATATGTCGTCGAGATCGGAAAGAATGTTCAGCATTTTAATAGAGGAGATCGGGTGATGGCACTTTTAAGTGGAGGAGGGTATAGTGAGTATGTCAAAGCGGAAGAAGGGTGCTGCCTTCTTCTCCCACCTACACTTTCATTTGAGCAGGCTGCTTCCTTGCCGGAGAATATTTATACGGTATGGCATAATGTCTTTGAGCGAGGAGGTTTGGTCGCCGGCGAGAAGTTTTTAGTACACGGTGGGGCAGGAGGTATAGGATATACGGCCATTCAATTAGCGAAGTTGCTAGGTGCTGAGGTATTTACAACGGTCAGCACAGACGAAAAAGCAGCTTTTGTCCGGGCTTTGGGAGCAGATCACGTCGCACAATATACGGATGTCGATTTTGAGGAGATATGGAGGTATCAAAAGATGGATGTTATACTGGACAGTATTGGAGGTGTATATTTTAACAAAAATATTGAGTTGCTTGGTGAAGAAGGTCGGCTGGTATATATTAATGCCATTGCAGGAGGCACAGTAGAGCTCAACATTTACAAGTTGATGCAAAAGCGAATAACGTTAACCGGGAGCACCCTTCGTTCACGATCTATTTCTTTTAAAGTACACCTGACGAATGTCCTGAAAAAGGAGGTAATGCCATTCTTGGCAGATGGCCGATTTAACATAAAGGTAGATCGTATATTCAAGTTTAGGGAAGCCTCAGACGCCCATACCTATATGGAGACAAACCAGCACTTGGGGAAAATTATATTGAAGCCGTAGTGTTTTAATTGTTATCCGTAAATCCACTTGAATTTATATTGCAACTCAGGGATCTTGATACGGTCGGCCAAACGAGTCAGACGATCGGGGAGTCTCATGATATAATCCCGGGCTTTTTCACCCTGCTCATTGAGTTGAGAAATCTTATCGATATTCCATTCAGCAATAAGCTCCTTTAAAATGTCGACATAATCCAGAGCAGTATAGACATCCATACGTTGTGCGGCATCCGAGAAATGAGCAAAAGCTTCACCCTGAGGTTCGCCAGATTCCCGTAGAAAATGTGCAGGCATCACGATTTTCTTTCGCATCATGTCCTCAAAAGCTAGCATGACTTCGCTAGCATCTACCGTCATTGCTTTGGAGATAAAAGACATGTATGCCTTGGCATGGCGCGCCTCATCGGCAGCGATTACACCACACATCTTTGCGAGCAATCGATCTCCACTTTTCTTTGATATCCCTGCAACACGACGGTGAGAGACATTTGTAGCAAGTTCTTGGAAAGAAGTGTATATGAAATTTCGATAAGGATCAGCACCTGTACCAATATCAAAACCATCTTTGATTAAATATTGCGTACTTATTTCAAACTCCCGCATATTGATACGTCCCGAGAGATAAAGGTATTTGTTGAGCAAGTCACCGTGTCTATTCTCTTCAGCAGTCCACGCCCTTACCCATTTCATCCACCCACCTTGTTCGTTTTTCTCCACATCTGATGCCATAGTCAGCCAAGACTCATAAGTAGGTAAGGCTTCCTCAGTGATGGTATCCCCTATTAATACAGCTACTAAATCATAAGGAAGTTCTTTCGCACTTTCCTGTAAGTCACGTACTTCTTCAAAAAATGTGTTGCGCGAAGAGTCCGGAAGAAAATCGGCCGGTTGCCACATTTCTTCAACGGGCTTGAGGTATTCACTCATTTCATGGAGCATGAACGGCTCCAAATAAGCCATAACCTCTTTTCGCGACCCTTCGGGAATGTTTAACGGTTTCTCTTGCATACTACAAATATAGATAAATTAGGCCATATACATTCTTTCTTTTTTATAATAAAACACACAAATGACAACGAGCAAGGCTGTTATAATCCGATATAATAAAGGTGATGTGACAGATCTAATTGCTTAATAGACCTTACCAACTCCTTTATAAATGTAGTATTATAATATGGGTAATATTACTTATCTATAAGTTAAATAGTCTTATTTAGGAGGGTTTATAGAGATAGACCTCTATGAACCCTCTACAAACCCTCTATTTTAGCACTAGAAAATCTCTTGAATAAGTATAATTAGGATGTAGTAATAGTTAAATTATAGTAAATAGGGGGGTAAATTGCAAGAATTGCTTGTCTATTGGATTCAACAATTTCATAATTCTTCCCATGCGACAGGAAATTGCGGTCAAAAGAATACATATTACTGACTTTTTTTGCTGATATAAATATTAACTTTGTCCAGTAACTCGAATTAAATATTTTGGAAAATTTTGATATAGGTCGGATTAGAGCGGATTTCCCTTTGTTAAAACGGGAAGTTAATGGTAAACCTTTAGTGTATTTGGACAACGGAGCGACGACACAGAAGCCTCAGCAAGTTATCGATGCTATTGTGCATTATTATCAGGATATGAATAGTAACGTGCATAGGGGCGTACATTATCTGTCGCAGATATCGACCGATGCATTTGAGGTTACCCGTCGTAAAATACAGGCATTCATTCATGCAGAGCATGAGCATGAAATCATTGTTACGAAAGGAACAACAGACGGTATCAATTTACTGGCGCAGTGTTATGGCAAAGCTTTCGTACATACCGGTGATGAGGTCATCATATCCGCGATGGAGCATCATTCGAATATAGTGCCTTGGCAGATGCTTTGTGAAGACAGGGGAGCTGTACTGAAAGTCATTCCTATGAATAGTCGAGGTGAGCTTGATATGGACGAATATCGGAAATTGCTCTCCCCCAAAACAAAGATAGTAGCCGTCACCTATGTGTCCAATTCCTTGGGTACGATTAATCCGGTCGAGCAGATTATCGAATTGGCTCATCAAAACGGTACGCCCGTGTTGCTTGATGCGGCGCAGGCGGTTCAACACGTGAAAATCGATGTGCAGGCATTGGATGTTGATTTTTTGGTATTCTCTGGGCATAAAATGTATGGACCGACAGGAGTGGGGATATTATACGGCAAGGAGAAATGGTTGAATGCTATCCCGCCATACCAAGGGGGGGGGGACATGATTAAGGATGTGACTTTTGCGAAGACGACTTATAACGAGTTGCCTTTCAAGTTTGAAGCTGGAACACCTAATATTGAAGCGGGTATATGTCTGGCAGCTGCCATCGATTATTTGGAAGACATCGGTTTAGATCATATCAAAGCATATGAAGACGATTTACTGGCCTATGCTACAGAAAAATTAGGGACTATTGAAGGGCTGAAAATGATAGGTACGGCTAAACATAAGTCCTCGGTGCTATCCTTTGTGATTGAAGGCACGCATCCCTATGATGTCGGTGTTATTTTGGATAAGCTTGGTGTAGCAGTACGTACAGGGCACCATTGTGCACAACCTGTTATGGACCAATTTGGGATACCGGGTACTATTCGCGCAAGCCTGGCAATGTACAACACCAAGGAGGATATCGACGTGCTCGTGGCAGGAATTGAGCGAGCCGTGAAAATGTTAGTGTGAGTGGTTTGGTATTAAGTATTAAGTACCAAGTATTGAGTATTAAACACTTTTTTATTTTTGACTTTTCGATTTAGAAATGACCATAAAAGAAATACAAGACGAACTGATTGATGACTTTGCGTTTTTTACGGATTGGATGGAGAAGTACGAATATATTATACAATTGGGAAAAGAACTTCCGTTGATCGAGGAGCAGTATAAGCAAGATCAGTACCTCATCAAAGGGTGTCAATCTAAGGTTTGGTTATACCCCGATTTAAAAGATGGTAAAGTTTATTTTTCAGCGGATAGCGATGCTGTTATTACCAAAGGTTTGGTGAGTTTGATGGTAAAAGTGCTCTCTGGCCATTCTCCTAAAGAAATTGTAGAGAGCGATTTATATTTCATCGATCAGATTGGATTGAAAGAACATCTTTCTCCTACACGTGCCAACGGCCTACTGTCTATGGTCAAACAGATGAAATTGTACGCGCTGACATTTCATGCGAGGGTCTGAGTTAGGCTCTTCTCGTTCATCTTCTTCCCAACAAATACCTCTGCCTTCATAAGATGGGTATACTCGCTTGCTTAAACAAACCTATATAAATTCGCTTTTATGTGCAATATAGGCTGCTTTTATTGTTTTTCTTCTTAAAGTAATTAGTTCGAGTTAACGTAGTTAATTTGAAAAGCATTATACCCGTATACCCATTGCTTTAATCTTTTTTCCAAAAAATACTTCCGCCTTTACTTCAAAATCTCTTGGATCGTCTGTGGTGTAAAACTGCAATTGGCCGCCTTGAGAACACAGATTTTCCACTTTGGGATGCCTACGCAGGTAATCCGTTAAACTTTCTGCGATGATCTCGCCTTGTGCCAGGATCTTAATATGGGATGGTACGTATTTTTCAATGATAGGCAGAAGTAGCGGGTAGTGTGTACAAGCCAGCACCAACGTGTCAATATCCTTGGATTGGGCCAGTAGCGCTTTCAGGTCTTTCTCGACAAAATAATGTGCACCTCCACTGTTGATCTCGTTGTTTTCCACAAGGGGTACCCAGAAAGGACAGGCTTGTTGATAGACGGTGATCTCCGGATGGAATCTATTGATCTCGATCTTATAGGAGTTGGATAAGACGGTACCCTGGGTGGCTAAAATGCCGATATTCTTGGTTTGGGTATACTGGTCTATACGTTCCGTTGTCGGGCGAATGACACCCAATATTTTTTTTCCTTCAGGAAGATCATACTGCTGTATGGTTCGTAGAGCCTTCGCTGATGCCGTATTGCAGGCTAGGATGACGAGGTTACAGCCGAGATCAAATAGTTTGAAGACACACTCCTTGGTAAATTGATAGACCGTGTCAAACGAACGTGTGCCGTAGGGTATACGTGCATTGTCTCCCAAATAAATATAGTTGTATTGTGGCAATGCCTGATGTATCTCCTTGAAGACGGTCAAACCGCCGTATCCGGAATCAAATATACCTATGGGACCCTTGCTGTTCATCGAATTGTGCGCTTAATCTGTCACAAAGATGAGATTTATAAATTGTATTTCCTCGTTTATTTCGTATCTTTACGGTTTATTTCTAACGGATAAAAATAGCAATACTTTGGATTACTTAGCAGGATTAAACCCCTCACAACGTGCTGCGGTCGAGCAGACCGAAGGTCCTGTCATGATTGTGGCCGGTGCCGGATCTGGGAAAACGAGAGTGATAACATACCGCGTGGCTCACCTTATACAAAAAGGTGTGGATCCGTTCCGCATACTGGTACTTACTTTTACGAATAAGGCGGCAAAGGAAATGCGCGAACGTATCATGAAGGTGGTGGGCGCCGAAGCAAAAAATATTTGGATGGGAACTTTCCACTCTGTTTTTGCACGTATACTTCGTGTGGAGGCCGAGTTAATAGGTTACCCCAAGAACTTTACCATATACGATACGGACGATAGCAAGAGCCTGTTGCGGGCGATATTGAAGGAGATGAGCCTGGATGACAAATTGTACAATGTCAACCATGTGTTTGGACGTATCTCGTCGGCAAAGAACAATCTGATCACACCGCAGGAGTATAATAAGAATGATGCGATCCTGGCGGAAGATCGGGAAAACGGACGAAATATGCTGGGGCAGATTTATATGACTTATGCACAGCGTTGCTACAGGGCAGGGGCGATGGATTTTGATGATCTTCTGTTTAAAACCAATGTGCTGTTGAATAAATATCCGGAAACGCTCCATAAATATCAGCATCAATTCAAGTACTTGATGGTGGATGAGTATCAGGATACGAATTTTTCCCAGTACCTGATCGTCAAGCGGTTGGCAGCGGTCAACGAGAATATTTGTGTGGTAGGGGATGATGCGCAAAGTATCTATGCTTTCCGTGGAGCGAATATTCAAAATATATTGAATTTTCAGAAGGATTACCCAGATGTCAAAGTCTTTAAGTTGGAGCAGAATTATCGGTCGACCAAAACGATCGTAAATGCTGCAAATAGTATTATTGCCAACAACAAGAACCAATTGGAGAAGAATGTCTTTTCGGATAATGAAGATGGGGACAAGATTAGGGTGGCTCGGGCATTCTCGGATAATGAAGAGGGAAAGATTGTGGCAGAAAGTGTCGTGCAGGAAAAATCGTTGAAAGGGTTGAAGTATAAGGATTTTGCAGTCCTTTATCGGACGAATGCACAGTCTCGTGCGATGGAGGAGGCGCTGCGTAAGTTAGGTGTTCCTTATAAAATATATGGTGGCACATCTTTCTACCAACGTAAGGAAATCAAAGACCTTATTTCCTATTTTCGATTGACCTATAATCCCAATGATGAAGAGGCTTTGAAAAGAGTTATCAATTACCCACGTCGGGGAATAGGTGATACGACTGTCGAGAAAATTATTGTAGCTGCGGATCAAAATCAGACGAGATTATGGGATATCGTAGCGAATGCACAGCAATTTTTGGATGGCCGGAGTGCGGCTTCGGTAGGTAGTTTTGCCTTAATGATACAAAGTTTCCAAGCGGTGGGTCATAATCATACGGCCTTTGATACGGCAATGCACATCGCCCAGCATTCGGGGATTTTAAAAGATCTGTATGAAGATAAGTCGGTTGAGGGACTGAGCAGGTATGAGAATATCCAGGAGTTGTTAAATGGTATCAAAGAGTTTTCGGAACGGGAAGATATTGAGGAAAGAACTTTAGACATATTCTTGCAGGATGTCGCCCTGTTGACTAACGATGATAACGACAAAAATCCAAATGCCGATACAGTATCCTTGATGACTATACATTCCTCGAAAGGTTTGGAGTTTCCACATGTTTATATTGTAGGTTTGGAAGAAAATCTATTTCCCTCGCAGATGGCACTTAATTCACGGTCGGACTTGGAAGAAGAACGACGGTTGTTTTATGTGGCCGTGACTCGGGCGGAAAAGAAACTGCATCTTTCTTATGCTACATCGAGATATCGGTGGGGAACATTGAATAATTGTGAGCCTAGTCGTTTTCTGGATGAATTGAATCCCTCTTGTTTGGAATTGGATTTTAAACCACGGATGCCGATCATCGAAGAAGAAGGGTTTGGCTCGGAGCGGATTGCCTGGCAACAAAAGGATACGTTTTCCAAACCTAAGCCTAAGGTTCGGAAAACTACTTCTATCTTACCGAAGGCGCATACCCCCTCGGCAGGGTTTGCTCCTTCTGATACCAGTGGGTTAGAAGTAGGCATGGAGGTAGAGCATGAGCGCTTTGGTTATGGACAGGTGGTCGACTTGGAGGGTAAAAAACCAGATGTCAAAGCGACAATTCTTTTCAAAGAGTTGGGACAGAAACAATTGTTGCTTAAATTTGCCAAATTAAGAATTGTGCAATAATCACACTAAAGTTTAATATCTTGTACAAGACAAAGAAAATAGGACGGCATTACGGTCGTAAAAAATAAAATTAAAGCGTTTTGCAACGCATAAACAAATGTATATGAATTTTGACTACAACAGTACCCGCCCTAAGCTTATTCTGGCTGAGTACGGAAGAAACGTACAGAATATGGTGGACTATATTTGTACAGTACCCTCAAAAGAGGAAAGAAATAGATTGGCACAGGTCGTTATTGATATGATGGGTGTGCTAAACCCGCACTTGAGAGATGTGTCGGATTTTAAACATAAGCTATGGGATCACCTTTATATTATCTCAGATTTTAAGATTGATGTTGATTCTCCCTTTGTGGTGCCGACGAAGGAGGAGATCCGTCATAAGCCGGAACCAATTCCTTATCCGCAGAATAGGATTCGCTTTAAACATTATGGTCACATCGTTGAAGACATGATCCAAAAGGCTGTGGCGACGAATAATGAAGAAAACCGGACAAAAATGGCGGTTTCTATCGCTAACTTTATGAAAATGGCTTATCTGGCATGGAATAAGGATTCGGTAAATGACCTACATATTATCCAAGATTTGGCGGACTTGTCTGGTGGGGTACTACGTCTACCAGAGGATACTGTGTTGACGAAGTTAGACTTTAAAACTCCTCCTCCGGGAAGTAGGATGAAAAGTCAAAATTTAGCAAGCAATAATCCGAAAAATGGTGGAAAAAGACAGAATACAAATAACAATAATAAGAAGAGACCACCTCATACTGCCGGCAAGAAAAGCTACCAACACAGTAATTATAAAAAATAAGAGAGCCGTAGTTTAGCTATTACGCATACATATATATGAACGCATTCGAGATACAAGGGGGCAAACCATTAAAAGGCGAAATTATTCCGCAAGGGGCAAAAAATGAAGCTTTACAGATATTATCTGCTGTATTGCTTACCGATCAAAAAATGACGATCAGTAATGTTCCCGATATTAAGGATGTCAATAACTTGATCGATCTTTTGCGCTCGCTGGGCGTGAAGGTCTCTCGTATTCAAAACGATACCTACGAATTCGAAGCGGCATCTATTGACATGGATTATTTTACCTCGGATGAATTTAAGCAAAAAGGTGGTGGGTTACGTGGGTCGATAATGATCGTTGGTCCTTTACTGGCACGTTTTGGGAAAGCCGCTATACCGAAACCTGGAGGGGATAAGATCGGTCGTCGCCGTTTGGATACACACTTTTTGGGCTTTGAGAAGTTGGGGGCTAAGTTTATATATGATGCGGAGAAACATTTTTTTAATATTGATGCCCATGCACTGAAAGGTGCTTATATCTTGTTGGATGAGGCGTCGGTAACTGGAACGGCTAATATCGTTATGGCAGCGGTCTTGGCAGAAGGGGTCACGACCATTTACAATGCGGCTTGCGAGCCCTACTTGCAGCAGTTATGTAAGATGTTGAACCGTATGGGTGCTAAGATATCTGGAATTGGCTCGAACTTATTAACGATCGAGGGAGTAGATAAGTTGGGTGGTACGGCACATCGTATGTTGCCTGATATGATCGAAATCGGGTCTTTTATCGGATTGGCGGCTATGACAGGTTCAGAAATTACCATCAAGGATGTGTGTTATCCCGAATTGGGTGTTATTCCATCTGTGTTTTCTCGCTTAGGCATAAAAATGGAGTTACGAGGGGACGATATTTTTATACCTGCACAGGATTCGTATGAGATTGATACATTTATTGATGGCTCTATCCTGACGATTTCAGATGCTCCTTGGCCTGGATTTACTCCTGATCTATTAAGCATCGTCTTGGTGACTGCGATACAGGCCAAAGGAAATGTCTTGATCCACCAAAAAATGTTCGAGAGTCGTTTGTTCTTTGTCGATAAACTGATCGATATGGGGGCACAAATTATTTTGTGTGACCCGCATCGGGCAACGGTCATCGGACTAAACAAACAAACTAAACTTCGGGGGATACAGATGTCCTCGCCGGATATACGGGCGGGAGTTTCGTTGCTTATAGCAGCACTGTCTGCACAGGGAAAGTCTACCATCCTCAATATTGAACAAATCGAAAGAGGGTACCAACATATTGAAGAACGGTTGAAGGCTTTAGGAGCTGATATCAGAAGGGTGGATGCACAGCCGTCAGGCCATTGATCGAATTGTCGTTGTAGTGTTAATAAATAAAAAATATACATTTATCTCGGATAAATTTGTTTTAATTTGCGAATTAAAGTTTAAACATATATCTTACTTAGAAAATTGAACATGAAAAAACTTATTTTATTCTCTGCCGCGGCGATGATGGTTTTGGCGTCTTGCGTGGGTAATCCGGAAGGAAAGAAAGCAGAAACGACGGATTCGATTGAAACTGCTGATCAAGTTGTAGGTGCTGTATATACAGTAGATGCGACACAGTCTAAAGTGGAATGGACAGGAGCTAAAGTTACAGGAAAACATGAAGGTACAGTTGACATCAAAAGTGGCTCAATTCATGTGGACAACGGCGCGATCACCGGAGGAAACTTTGTGTTGGATATGAACACTCTTGGTTCAACAGATTTGCAGGGAGAATATAAAGATAAATTGGACGGACACTTGAAGTCTGACGATTTTTTCAGTGTTGAGAGTTATCCTGAAGCTGCTTTTGTCATTACCGAAGTGAATGCTAGTGCGGATGCTCCAGGTGTAATCCAGGTATCGGGTAATTTGACGATCAAAGATATTTCTAAGAACATTACTTTTGATGCTACGGTCGATGAATTGACTGATGCAACGGTAAAAGCTAGTGCTGATTTCAACATAGCTAGAGGTGACTGGGGTGTCAACTACGAAGGCAAGCAAGATGATTTGATTTCTAAAGAAATTAACTTCAAGGTTAGCTTAGTGGCTAACAAATAATTGACGATATATCATCTATAAAAAAACAGGCTGTATCATTCGAAATGATATAGCCTGTTTTTTGTTTATGGATAATGTCTTAAAATTTATAGGTTACACCTGCACCTAGGATCTGCTTCACCTGAAGCTTCGGACTGCTGCTTACCTCTATACCATTCTCAATAGTCGGTATTTTTGTGTTATCGTCGTAGACAAGCTGTACTCCGGCATTGACCGTAATAAACTCGTTGACTTTCATGAATAGGTTTGCAGTATAGTCAATGTCTACATTTTGTGGGTTCTCTAGGTAGTTGGAATACAACCGTAACGTATTTTCCAACGTTACATTTTCAACAATCGTTGCTTTGTAATAGGCATCTAAGGACGCTCCGAATTCAAATCTTGATTTCTTTCCGAGGTCTAAACCGTACAATGTTTCGTCAATATCAGGATTTGTTACGAAAATAAATCGTGCCGCAGCGGGGGATAGATTGATTTTGAAATTGTCAGATTCTTTAAATGCAATACCCGGTCCTAAGCTCAGATATGCGGGTGCAAAACCTGCAGAAGTCAATGTTCCATTACCGTCGTTGTCATATTTATAGCCTTGCGCAAATTGTGTATTGAAATTCAGAAAAAATGTATAGAGCCATTTTTCATTCATCTCGTGTCCCAAGAGAGAGTTGTAGGCAAAGCGGTCATCATTTTTGCGCCAGTCTGTCTCTTTTTGGAAAGTCTGTCCGTAGGCCGCCAATACCTTGTTGTCCCAGTTCCATTTGTCCTTTTTGTAGTTGAAATCATAGTTAAAGATCAGGTTGCCTGCGAATGAGTTGACTCCGCCAGATGCCCAGTTTGTAAAGGAACTTTGATTAATTAAAAAGGTGTTTTCCCCTTTTATCGTCCAGTTTTTTGTGGTGTCATCTTGGGCGACCGCCGAAACTGTTGTTAAAAACATAGCGGTGAATGCGATTAAGAGATGTTTCTTCATATTGCAAAAATAATTAAAGATATTTACGATTGTAGAATTTCTACTTTTGTTTTATTGTTTTTGTCAGCTTTGTTCGACAAAATTCAAGATGATTTTAACATAAATATAATGAAGATAAGTCTTATTTGTATCGGAAAGACCGATGAAAAGTTTATTCAAGAGGGGATTGATAAGTATTTGAAAAGACTCAAGCATTATATAGGCTTCCAATTTGTTGTACAGCCTGATGTCAAAAACGCAAAAAACCTTTCGGAAAATCAACAAAAGGAAAAAGAGGGAGAGCTGTTTTTCAAATACTTCGGTCCGTCTGATTATGTGGTCTTGTTGGATGAAAGAGGAAAGGAGTTGAGATCCATCGAATTCGCTGGATATATTGAACAAAAAATGTTGGCTAGTATGCAGCATGTTGTTTTTTTGATCGGAGGGCCATATGGGTTTTCGGAGGAGGTTGTAAAAAGAGCAAACGATAAGCTTTCGTTATCGAAGTTGACTTTTTCACACCAGATGATCCGTCTATTTTTTGTGGAACAGGTCTACCGAGCTTTCAGCATCCTCAAAAGAGAACCGTATCATCACGAGTGATTTTAAAAACGTTTGAACTACCTGTGATATGCACACCGTTGTGTCCAGAACTCATTCGTGGACTTGAGGAATAATGAGAAATTATAGGAAATTAGCATAGATTTTGCATCATATAAATAAAAAATAAAGGAGATTTAGTTATGGACATGAATAAATATAAACGGGATTATAAGTATAAGAGTACGGAGGGAGAGGAAGGAGGAAAGAACTTGAAATGGTTGATTATCATTGCAGCTATCATCGTTGCTCTTCTAGCATACATTTTTAAATAAAAAATTAAGGCGAATCGGAGAGAAACGCCTTAAAATCACACTAACTATTAATATAAAAAGACCTATGGAACTAGGTGTTTTTCGAATTTGTGATGATTAATCCGCTTTTCACCCGCTTAGGGTTAACCGCAGGGACTAACCAAATGAAATTCTAAATTACATCTTTATTTTGATATTCCAAATAGTTTGTCAAAAATGTGTAAGAAAAAAGTTATTTATTAAGCAATTCCTGAAAGACTTGCCATGCCACTTGATCCGTCTTAAAGGTGAGGTCTGCTGGCATCAATAGCGAGCTGTCAACCAGACGAAAAGCTTCTTGTTTGTCCGCAAGCACATCGGGGTCAAAATCAAATGGTTTTTCCTTAATAGTGAGTCTGAAGGGATTTATTGCTGTGACTTGATAGTATATGGAGAGTATCTGGGTATTGTTAAAGCTGGATTTTTCATAAAAGTCGGTAGTATAGACATGGGTTACAATATCTATTTCCATGTCGCATTCTTCCAAGAACTCTCTTTTTAACGCATCTATCAAGCCCTCGCCATATTCTAGTCCTCCACCCGGAAATTTAGTGAACGACACATTTTGTGTTCGCTCGTCACTGATGAGGACTCGATTGTTTTCATCGACCAAAATACCGTAAACTCTTACATTAAATAAATACATGGGATCTGTTTTGTTTGTCGGATAATACTGATCTATTCTCAAAGTGGTGAAAAGCCATTCTGTAGGGTTGTCTCATCGATACAGAAAAAGGAATAATGTCGGGGAAGAAACCAAGCTATGGTATTTAGAACACCATCAAATGTTTCCTTGTCGGCGAATTGGCTTGGCGTAAGATTAAATACCAGATCTTGGGTCACGCGCTGCGCATCCTCATAGTTTCTTGCCAAAAGCATAATTTTTGGTGTTTTTATCCCTCCCTGTATAAGAAATTCCCGGAGCTGCCTTCTTAAATATAGGGGAAGTATGGCCTCCGAAGGTTGTCCAACAACGATTTGCTCCTCGGAAGACAGCGTTATGTTTTCTTGATTCTTGGAGAAGATACTATCGTCAGTATAAAATTCATCATTCAGTTCCAGGTTGACAAGGTCGCCATACGAGAGGATCCAATCGGGACGTGCATGCTGTGCATTAATAATAATGCCGAAACCATTTTTCAAGATATTGGGCAGCTGTTGGTTGATGACGAAGGCTTTAAAGTTTTCATTGGAGTTAACAGTCTCTAGTAGAAAATAAGGGTAGCCATCCTCTGCAATAGCGACTTCTTGTACACTGAGCTTGAGGTTGGCTCCATCAACGGATTGCAAGAAACGATCCCTCCACAACTCATCCCGCTGTTCGAAAGGCGTCTCCATGAGTGTGTTGATCATTACTGTTTTTTCCAAATCGCCTAAACCGGTAACGGTAGAAGTTGTTTTATCCATTTCCTTCATTTTAAGGTTTGGTTCATCATTACCAAATAAAGCCTAAAGCTTATTGCCTACGGCTTACAGCAGCTAAAGCTACATAATTCCGTTGTATAATTTAAAGAGATTAATGAATTTATACTTATTATTGTAAAAACTAATTTTCGTACTTTTGTTAAAATTGATTTCCAAGAATGTTAGATACGAATTTGAATGTTACTGCTGATTTGATGCCGTCGAGATTAAGTTTTGAAGACTTTCGCCAGATTATTTTGGAGGATTATAAATTAGCCGTACAAAGTAGGATCGTGAGTTTGATTGGACGAAAGGAAGTTTTAACAGGTAAAGCTAAATTCGGCATTTTTGGTGATGGTAAGGAAGTTGCCCAGATTGCATTGGCCAAAGTTTTCAATAAAGGTGACTGGAGATCAGGGTATTATCGGGATCAAACCTTGGCTTTTGCTACTGGAATGAGCTCGATTTATCATTTGTTTTCCCAACTGTATGCCAATCCGGATTTGGAAGCGGATATCTCCTCGGGTGGGCGACAGATGGTGTCTCATTTTTCGACCCAACAGGTCGATGAACAGGGTAATTGGAAAAACCAGACGGAGCAAATCAACTCAGTGTCAGATATTTCAACTACCGGTGGACAGATGTCAAGATCATTAGGCTTAGGCCTGGCTTCTAAGTTATATCGGGAGAATCCTGACTTATCCTATCTCAACTATTTTTCGGATCACGGCAATGAAGTGGTGTTTTGTACGGTGGGGAATGCATCTACGTCGGAGGGGGTGTTTTGGGAAACCGTGAATGCTGCGGGGGTGAAACAGATTCCTCTTGTCATTTCCATTTGGGATGATGGATATGGCATTTCTGTGCCCAACGAGATACAGACTACCAAAGCGGATATATCTGAGGTATTGAAGGGCTTTCAAAAAGATCAGGTTGGTGAAGGATTCGAAATATTCAAAGTCAGAGGATGGGACTATCCGGGACTTTGCGAAGCTTACGAAAAAGCTGCAAAGATTGCGCGAGAGGAACATATCCCATGTATCGTCCATGTAACGGAGTTGTCGCAACCTCAAGGGCATTCTTCTTCAGGATCGCATGAACGGTATAAGAGTAAAGAACGGTTAGATTGGGAGAAGGAACACGATTGTAATCGGCAAATGCGCAACTGGCTGTTGGATGGGGGGCTGGCAACGGAGGAAGAACTTCAGGCTATCGAAGATGAAGCGAAAGATTTTGTGAAAGCCGAGCAGCGAAGGGCTTGGTCGGATTACCGCAAGACTCTTCAGGTGGATCTGAATGAAGCGATACAGATGTTGGGACAATTTGAACAAGAAGATGTTAAGCTTTCCCTAAAAACGTTGAAATCTATATCAGAACCTTCCTTGATGGAAATATATTCGACGGTCCGCCTGGTACTGCGAGAACTTCGTTTTGATGATTCACCGGCTAAGGCACAGCTATTGGCCTGGTACCAGACCCGTCAGGAAATTAACACACATCGGTATAATGATAACTTGACTTCGACATTCGATGCGGAGATTTTAAGTTCATCCATTGCGCCGGAGTATGGGGAGAATCCGAAGATTGTGGATGGACGGGAAGTCTTGAATACCTGTTTTGAAGCAAATTTTTTACAAAATGACCGCTTAGTAGCTTTTGGAGAGGATGTGGGTAAGATCGGGGATGTCAATCAAGGTTTTGCCGGCCTTCAGGATAAATTTGGTGAACAAAGGGTTTTTGATACCGGTATTCGAGAGTCTGCTATTATAGGAAAGGGAATGGGCTTGGCGATGCGTGGCCTGCGACCTATTGCCGAAATACAGTATTTGGATTATTTGATTTATGCGCTCCCTGTGCTTAGCGATGACTTGGCTTCTTTGAGTTACCGAACGAAGGGGCAGCAACGTGCGCCACTAATTATCCGTACGCGTGGTCATAGGTTGGAAGGTATCTGGCATTCTGGATCGCCTATGTCCGTGATCTTAGGAAGCTTGAGAGGGCTGCATGTCTGTGTACCCCGAAATATGACTCAAGCCGCAGGTATGTATAATACCCTGCTGAAATCGAATGATCCCGCATTGGTGATTGAATGTTTAAATGGTTATCGACTGAAAGAAAAGTTGCCTATCAATATCGGAGAATTTACGGTTCCGATTGGTATTGCTGAGTTAATTCGTGAAGGACAGGATGTTACAGTCGTATCTTATGGTTCGACATTGCGAATTGTCCAAGAAGCGGCATTGGAGCTGGAGCGGGTGGGGATTTCGATCGAGATTGTCGATGTACAATGTCTTTTGCCATTTGATAAAGCGCATCTATGTGCCCAATCCTTGCAGAGAACCAATCGGCTTTTGGTGGTGGATGAAGATTTTCCGGGAGGGGCATCCGCCTATATTCTACAAAAAATAATGGAGGAGCAAAGGGGATATTTCTCCTTGGATAGTCAACCAAGGACGTTAAGTGCCAAAGCGCATAGACCTCCTTATGGGTCGGATGGTGATTATTTCACCAAGCCCTCGATTGATGATGTGGTGGAGATCGTTTATGAGATCATGAATGACGTCAACCCACAGCGCTATCCTGCTATATTTTAACTCGATTTTTTTTTATTATATTTAAGATAAAAGTTAAAAGTCTCAATCATGATATTTGACTGACGCTAAATACAACCTATTGGTGTGATTTACAGTGTGTTTCATTCCGTTCCTGCACGTTGTCACATTGTTGACCATGTTTCATCCGGATATCTTTCTCCGGCCTCACGCCATTGAGTTACCTTAAAAAAATCGAAAAAGATTTTGTGCTAAAAGACCTTTAAACCTCATTTTGTCCCTTTTTTCCTATTTTAAAATTTATAGCCTCAATAATTTTGGTGTAGAATTAAGATGTACCAATGAAATTATTTTGGTTATAAACAAAAACACCATGAAAAATTCTATAAAAATAACCTTGCTCGGTACCCTACTTACGGTATGTTTGGCAGTATCGGTATCCTGTTCAAAAAAAGGAGACAACAACCCCGACACGGAAGAACTAACAGAAAAACAAGCTGATGTATACGTGGTGGGCTACAGCCACGGCAAAGGAATGTATTGGAAAAACGGAGAAGCCGTACCCGTACCCGATGGCATGGATCCAAGAGATCTTTTTGTGTCGGGGCAAGACCTTTACATAGCTGGTGCAAAGAGTGCCGGAGGTCAGAAAACAATTGCTCTCTATCTGAAAAATGGTACGGAAACCGAACTTTCCGACGGAACGACAAAAGTAATTGTAAGTTCAATGTTTGTGGACAAAACAGCTGTTTATGTAGCCGGAATGGAGATTGACTTGGAAACCGGTATCCCATCTGCTGTATACTGGAAAAATACTGAAAAGCACAAGCTCTCCGGACGCATATTCCGGTAATGCTACTGCTATTTTTGTGTCTGGTGGAAATGTATATGTAGCAGGGTACTATGCCGCAGAAGAAAATTCAAAAGAAACAGCAGTTTACTGGAAAAACGGTGTAAAAAAAGATCTGCCAAAAAAATCTGAAACAGCTTATTCGTATGCAAATGCTATTTGTGTAGCAGGCAACCAAGTGTATATCGGAGGTAAGGATGACCGTACAGCCGAGCTTTGGAAACTAACCCTTGACGGCGTGTTAACAAGCACCGATGAACTGTCGCAGGGAATGGACGCCAATGCTGTTTTTGTGTCGGGCAATGATGTTTATGTAGCAGGTAAGGGAAGTGATGAAAAAGCGCATTATTGGAAAAATGGCGTTATCCAGAACCTCGAAGGAAATGAAAGCACTGCCAACTCTATTTTTGTATGGAACAACGAAGTACATATTGCTGGCAGTGATATTAATAACAGTGCGTATTCTCCGAAATATTGGAAAAATGGTGTTAGATACGATCTTTCAAACAATGATACCAACGGAGAAGCCTTTTCGGTATTTGTCGTAGAAAGGTAGAATATGTTATGCCCTTTTTATAAAGAAGAATAGGCGTTGTATTTGAGCAAATGATCTGCAACGACAAGGGCAGCCATGCTTTCCACAATAATCACAGCGCGAGGGACCACACAAGGATCATGTCTTCCCTTTCCGGAGATGGTTGTTGCTTCACCAGCTTGGTTCAAGGTGTCCTGATCACGCATAATCGTGGCAACAGGTTTGAAAGCTACTTTGAAAGTGATGTCCATTCCGTTGGATATACCACCTTGTATACCTCCCGAATAGTTGGTGCGGGTCAGGATTTTATCGCCTTCGGTCATGAAAATATCGTTGTGCTCGGTACCCCTTAATTTTGATCCCTCAAATCCGGAGCCATATTCGAAACCGTGCACCGCATTGATACCCATCATCGCCTTAGCTAGATCGGCATGGAGCTTATCAAATACCGGTTCGCCGAGTCCCACCGGCACGTGACGGATTGTGGCAGAGATACGTCCGCCTACGGTATCGCCGTCTTTTCGAACGCTGTCGATAAAGGTGATCATTTCATTTGCGGTAGCTGGGTCTGCACATCTTGCGATATTGCTTTCCCGAGTGTCAAGCAGGGTTTTTAAATCGGCTATGTCAATGTTCGGAGCTTCGATGGTACCTACGCCTGATACATGAGCAAAGATCTCGATGCCCTGCTTCTTCAAGAAAAGCTTGGCGATAGCTCCCGCGGCTACACGTGCGGCAGTCTCTCTTGCCGAGGAACGCCCGCCACCTCGATAGTCACGGATACCATATTTCATTTGGTAGGTGTAATCCGCATGTGAGGGACGGTATTTGTCACTGATGTGGGAATAATCTTTGGAGCGCTGATCTTCGTTGGGAATCAAAATGGCAATAGGAGTTCCTGTAGATTTACCTTCGAAAACCCCTGACAAGATTTCTGCAGTATCACTTTCTTTACGCTGTGTTGTAATTTTAGATTGCCCTGGTCTTCGCTTGTCCAATTCAGATTGGATAAAAGCTTCATCGATCTCTATATTGGATGGACATCCGTCCAAAATAACACCTATGGCCTTACCATGTGATTCACCAAAAGTGCTTATCTTAAATATATCTCCAAATGTATTTCCTGCCATGAATTTTTGTTTCTGTAAATATACGTCTTCTTCCGTAAACTGCTATCGAGTATACTAAATTCTCTTCGAAAGTTTGGCTAATGCTGTACGTCAAAATCTTGTTGTCGTAGGTGTTCCCAATATGCAGGATACGATTTTTCCACCACTTGTGGTTCTTCGATCTGAATAGTATCGAAAACTAATGCTAAAGGTGCAAAGGCCATGGCCATACGATGATCTTCATAGGTTGCTATGCTAATTTTCGCTAGCTCCACCACTTGGCTACTATCTAAATGATAGACTTCATTATCCTCGGTCAATATAGCTCCAAACTTTCCTATTTCGTTTTGCAAAGCAGCAATACGATCCGTTTCTTTGATTTTTAGTGTCTCCAAACCAGTGAATGATACGTTTTTCCGCAAAGCAGCCGCTACAACAACAACGGTCTGGGCTAAGTCGGGACATTCCTTAAAGTCGAATAATGTTTTGTCGAAAGAAACCGCGATCTTTTTTAAGAGAATACCTTGATCTTCAAATACTGTTTCCACACCGAAATGCGTCATGATGTCAGCAATGGCAATATCTCCTTGTAGGCTGTTTCTTTTTAAACCCGGTAACCGGATTTCACCTTCTTGGGATAAAGCGACCATCGCGTACCAATAGGAGGCCGCACTCCAGTCGGGCTCAATATAAAGCGTGGTTTCCTTGGCCTGCTGTGGAAGAATTTGGATTTGATGATCTACCCAGCTGTGCTGTATACCGACTTCTTCAAGCATGTTGAGTGTCATGGTCACATATGGCCTGGAGGTTAACTCACCCTCGATTTCTAAAGTCAGCCCTTTTTTTAGTGATGCAGCTATCAGCAACAAGGAGGAGATGTACTGGCTACTAATATTGCCTTTTATCTTGACGGTGTCCTTGCTTTGAAACAGCTTTCCTTCAATATGCAGTGGTGGAAAACCTGTTTTTGCTTTATAATGTATATCTGCGCCAATTTCCTTCAAAGCGTCTACCAAAATACCAATCGGGCGTTGTTGCATCCTTTCGGTACCGGTGAGGATAAAATCTCCCGATAACAGGTTGAGGTAAGATGTCATAAAGCGCATAGCGGTACCTGCAGGGCCTATATCAATGACTGTCTGTTCCGAGCTGCTTTGTGTAGCGGTAGCTATAGCTTGTGTCAGCAATACGGTGTCGTCGGCTTCCGACAAGTTCGCAATGTGGACTTTCCCATTACTAAGCGCTTGGATAATAAGGGCGCGGTTGCTCTCCGATTTAGAGCCGGTGAGCTGGACCGTGCCTGTTATTTTCTTAGTAGGATGTGTAAGCTGAATGCTTGAATGGCTCATTATGCCTCCGTTGACGTTTTTTCGTTCATAACCTCATTTTGTTTGCGGATCGATTCATTGTGCAATAATTCTAAATATTTCACGGTGAAATCCTCGCCCAAATTCAATGCCTTTGCCAACTGAACTCTTTTTTGGACAATCTCATCCCAACGAGATACCTGAAGGATGGTCACATTGTTGTCGCGTTTGTATTCACCTATTTTCTCTGCAATCTTCATACGATCACCGATTTGTTTGATGATTTGATCGTCTAATTTGTCGATTTGCTGACGTAATTCGGCCAACTTATCTTCAAATGCCGGATTGTTTGATTCGGCATGACGGATCGATAGATTGTCTAAAAGATCAGCTAACGCCGCAGGGGTAACTTGCTGTTTGGCATCTGTCCATGCTACGGATGGATCGATGTGTGATTCGATAATCAAACCTTGCATGTCCATATCCATAGCCTTTTGTGTGATATAAGGGATTAACTCACGATTACCACAGATATGGCTAGGGTCGTTGATGATAGGCAGCTCAGGAGCAATTGTTTTTAGCTGGATAGCTAAATCCCACATAGGCTCATTACGGAAAGCTGTTTTCTCAAACGAAGAGAAACCTCGGTGTATAGCACCTATTTTCTTGATACCTGCACCGTTGATACGTTCTAAAGCTCCAATCCATAAGGATAAGTCTGGGTTTACCGGGTTTTTAACCAGGACAGGAACATCGACGCCTTTTAGAGCGTCCGCGATCTCTTGTACGGTAAAAGGGTTTGCTGTAGAGCGTGCGCCTACCCATAATATATCTACTCCTGCAGCTAAAGCCTCTTCCACGTGTTTTGCTGTGGCAACTTCTGTTGCAGTTAATAATCCGGTTTCTTCTTTTGCTCTTTTCAACCATTGTAAACCAATGCTGCCGATGCCTTCGAATTCTCCCGGACGTGTGCGGGGTTTCCAAATACCTGCACGGAGCACATGGACTTTGCCTGTATTGGCTAATAGATGAGCTGTAGATACCACTTGCTCTTCTGTCTCTGCACTACAAGGGCCTGCTATAATTAGTGGTTGGTCGCCTGTATCTATCCAAGAACTAAGCGGAAGGATTTCTAATGAATGTTTCATATCTTTCTTTGTGTATATTTTATATTTTGTAATTCGAATTTATTAACTGTTTACCCGATAATATGTAAGGTTTTTAGCTTCATAACTTACGTAACCTTGTACAACTAGGTTATACCTTTTCATTTTTAATGTATTCGCCCATGATACTAAAGTTGACCGTATGTTTCAATACCTTGCGGATAGCGGCGTCGTAGTCGGACTGTTTTTTCCATTCCACATCGACATAGAAATCGTACTCATTGCGTCGACCTACAACAGGCATCGACTGAATCTTGCTGAGGTTGACATTTTGTTCCGCGAAACATTGTAAGACTGTAGCTAGTGCCCCTACAGCATTGCCCGTTTGGAAAGATAGTGATGCTTTATTGGCATTCTTCTGCTCGACGACTTGGTTGGCTAGGATGAGGAAACGTGTTGCGTTTTTCTTATGCGTTTCGATGCGCTTCTCCAAAATGTTCAAACCATAGGTTTTAGCAGCATGTTCGCTGGCAATGGCCGCTGTCGTTGTCAATTTTTCATCTTTGATGTTTTTTGCACACCCTGCAGTATCCATGCCTTCTTTGATCTCCCAATCGGGATGTTCACTCAGGAATTCATCACATTGCCGGATTGCAATGGGGTGAGATTCGACCGTTTTGATATCGCCTAATTTTACGCCCGGTAAGGCCAGTAGGTTTTGTTGAATGATCAAGTGTACTTCTCCGATGATGTGGAACCGATAATCCCGCAAGAGGTTGTAATTGGGTAAAATGCTACCTGCAATAGAATTCTCTATAGCCATGACCACATAATCGGCTTTGCCCTGCTTGAGCATCTCACACGTTTGTTTGAATGAATTGCATTCGATGGTTTCGATGTCTTCTCCGAAAAACTTGAAAGCAGCTTCTTCATGAAACGATGCTTTTACACCTTGTATTGCTATTTTAATACTCATCTTTTTATTTTATCCATAAAAAAAGTCCCGAATTTGATCCGGGACTTTTCGTTTATTGTTCTAAACAAACATATCAATCCCGGCTTTTATCCTTAAAATAAAAGAAACCAAAATAAAAATATGTTGTATATCTTGTCATGTCTCGAATATTACAATCCAAAAGTAAGCTTAATATTTTATATGTGCAAATTATATATGAAAAAATGTATGAAAAAATGTTGTTTTTCGGTCTATTTTAAATACAAAATGTAAGTTATTTTCATTCACTTTTTTACACAAATTTTTATGCTATTTAACCCTGTTTTATATCATAAATTGCTTTTAATAAGGTTTTTGTGATTTATTCGGTTGTTTATTTATATTAATTTTATGTTGTTTAAATGTGAAAAGTATATGTAAAAATGAGTGAAAATAATGGTTTTTTTTAAGGTGTTTTGGTGTGTAAAAATCACGAAAATAGATGAAAAATAGTAGGGTGAATTCTTTTTATGTCGACTATTGTGCAATTAACCTGTGGTCCAATTCAAAAGCTTAATTTAAAAAGAAAGTCAGAAAGCCCATTTTTTTACCAAACATTTTGTAGAATTGGAGCTTCAAACTCAAAAGTAATGATTTGGGCTTTGGAAACTGATTTTTATGGAATATGTATTATTAAGTGTTATTTGTAGCGTGACCGTTTCAGTCATTCTTAAGCTGGGTAAGCGGAAGGGATTTAAGCATTTGCATCTGATCGTATGGAATTATCCTGTAGCAGCCTTAGCGACCTTTTTTTTGCTGTCACCAGAAATTCCGGATATATCCGAGCTTGATCTCCCGTGGGAGCTTTATCTCTCGCTGGCTATTTTGTTGCCTGTTATATTTATTTGTATTGCTTATGCCATTGAATTCAGTGGCATCGTAAAAACAGAAGTTGCACAGCGGCTTTCTTTATTCATCCCCTTAATGGCTGCATTTTTTATTTTCCATGAAGATATAGGAATAAGCAAATTGGCAGGTATTGCTGTGGGGTTATTAGCGATTATCTGTTCTATAGGGTGGAATAGAGGACAGGGTAGCAGATCTTCTTTTAAAAATTGGCTCTACCCGTTGCTGGTCTTTGTTGGAATGGGGGTGATCGATATCCTTTTCAAGAAAGTTGCTCTTTATCAAGAAACCTCCTATGCTTTTTCTATGCTTGTTATTTTTATTTTTGCGATGTTCGTCGCAATCGGGCTGTTGTTATATAAGTTGTGGCGAGAAAAAGAAACCGTGAAAAAGGGCACGATGGTTTGGGGAATTCTCTTGGGTTTATTTAATTTTGGCAATATCTTGTTTTACATGAAGGCACACCGGGCTTTACCCGATAGTCCGTCTGTCGTATTTACCGGGATGAATATTGGCGTTATTGTCGTTGGCGCATTGGTCGGCTTCGTATTCTTTAAAGAAAGATTGACCTTTTTGAATAAGATTGGATTGGCTTTAGCTGTTATTTCTGTATTAATTATTGCATATCTGTGAGCTTGTTTGAAGATACATACCGAACTATTGATCGGCCGTCTGAGGGTGTTTTCCGGGACAAGGGAAGTAAGTTTATCGCATACGCTTATCCATTTAAAAGTGAAGAAAAATTAAAGGAGATCGTGGCGTCATTAAAATCGCTACACCCCAAAGCGAGACACCATTGCTGGGCTTATCGACTGGGAATAGACCGGAATATATACCGTGTCAACGATGATGGCGAACCTTCAGGTACGGCTGGAAGACCGATTCTTAATGTCTTGTTATCCCAAGACGTGACCAATATTTTAGTAGTCGTTGTACGCTATTTTGGAGGTACGCTCCTCGGAGTGCCAGGGCTCATTCATGCCTATAAGGAGGCGACTATAGCTGCACTATCGGCTGTCGAATTTGTCGAAAAGACGGTGAATGACGTGTATGCCATACATTTCGAGTATTTACAGATGAATGATGTCATGAAGGTGGTTAAAGAGGAAAATTTACTTATATTGGAACAACAATTCGATAATAGTTGTGTTATTCATTTAGAGGTACGGCAGAAATATATTAGCACAGTACTCACGAAGTTTAATCAAATGGAAGGCATCGTTACCAATTATTTGTATACTTTATGATTGCAGATTCAGAATTGATTTTAAATACAGATGGTAGCATTTACCATCTGAATCTTAAACCTGAAGATTTAGCGAATACGGTAATCCTGGTCGGAGATCCGGATCGGTTGAACGTGGTATCACGTTATTTGAATAAGGTGGAGGTCAAGAAAGGGAAAAAGGATTTTATCACCCATACGGGCGTATTTCGCGATAAGCGAATATCGGTCATATCCTCGGGAATAGGAACAGACAATATAGATATCGTACTCAATGAGTTGGATGCATTGGTGAATATTGACTTTACGACAAAATACCTCAAAACAGACCTCACCTCATTGGATATTATTCGTATTGGTACCTCTGGTTCTATTCAGGGCAATATTTCGGTAGGTACGATCATCGCGAGCGAATACGCTATTGGCTTAGATGCCTTGATGCAATATTACATTAAACCCTATACCGATGTAGAAAAAAAAATTCAGGATGCCATCCGAAACCACCTGCCGAAGCTTAACTTTCAACCTTATGTCGGTAAGGCTAGTCCGAAATTGTTGAAGCAGTTTGCGCAGGGGCTTCCTACAGGCATTACCATGACCGTTCCCGGCTTCTATGGACCTCAGGGGCGTAATATTCGATCTACCAATGTCTATCCCGACCTTATACGGCAAGCCATGCAATTTTCGTTGGATGGTAAGAAGATTACACACCTGGAGATGGAGACTGCCGGGATCTATGCCCTAGCCAATATGTTTGGCCATCAAGCGCTTTCCATTAATGCGATCCTAGCGAGTCGGGTGAACGATCAATTTAGCGAGGATCCCTCCAAAATCATCGATGATACCATCCGTTATGTATTGGATCGCATATAGGAACTCGCTTTACTGTGGAATACGTTCAATGGTATAACCTGCCTTTTGTACAGTCGCTATGACTTGTTCTTCCGTAATGCCGTCTGACTTTACGGTAAGTATTTTGTCTTTATTGGTCGTGTCCACTTCCCACTGGCCAATACCATCGGCGTTATCCAAATGGGGTTTTACCGCAGCAACACATCCGCTACAATTGATGTTCGTCTTGAACTTAAATTTTTGATTATTACTTTCCATTTTGTTTGAATGTATTGTTAATTGTTATTGTTGAATTTATTTTACTTCTTCCATTTCAAACGTAAGCTATTACTTACGACACTTACACTACTCAATGCCATGGCTGCTCCGGCAATCATGGGGTTTAGTAAGAAGCCATTGATAGGGTAGAGTATACCTGCTGCAATAGGGATGCCAATAAGGTTGTAAATAAATGCCCAGAACAAGTTTTGTTTAATGGTTGCCACGGTCTGTTTAGATAGCCGGATAGCTTGGGGTATCTTGGTCAGATCAGCTGATATAATGGTCATTTTAGCTACATCCATCGCTATATCACTACCTTTGCCCATGGCAATACTGACATCTGCTGTCGCCAAAGCCGTGCTATCGTTAATACCATCACCCACCATGGCTACGATCTTACCTTGCTGTTGCAACTCTTTGACGAAGTCTGCCTTATGCTGTGGAAGGGCTTCCGCTTTGTAATGTCCAATGCCTGTTTGCTGGGCAATAGCTTTGGCGGTAGCTTCATTATCTCCGGTAAGCATATAGAGGTCAACCCCCAGTTCTTGTAGCTGCTTGATGGCTTCTATAGAGGTTTCTTTTATCTTGTCCGAAATAGCTAATACGGCTAAGGCCTTTTTACTATCTGCAAACCAAATGACGGTTTTAGCATGTTCTCCCCATGACATGGCTTGGCTGAGCAATTCATTGGTGAAGACGATAGAATTTTCTTCCAGCAGCTTTTTATTGCCCACAAAATAGGTTTCGCTATTGTAAATAGCTTGCGCACCTTTGCCTGTAATACTTTCAAAGGAGTTGATAGAAGTGTTGCCTATCCCCTCAAAATATTTCACGACCGCTTCTGCCAATGGATGTTCAGATTGTTTTTCTATGCTGAAAAGAATTTCCTTTGTGGTTTCATCATTGTTTAACCATTTTATTCCGATCACCTCGGGTCTACCCTCCGTAATAGTTCCGGTTTTATCCAGTATAATAGCATCTACTTTTTTCGTCCGTTCCAAACTTTCTGCATCCTTAATCAGGATACCCTGTTCTGCCCCTTTGCCCACGCCCACCATAATGGCCGTTGGTGTAGCCAGTCCCAATGCACAGGGGCAGGCAATGACCAATACTGTGACAGCCGCTAGAAGGCCGTGGACAACACTATGGTCACCACCCAACAACATCCAGAGCAAGAACGTCAGCACGGCTATTCCTATCACTACCGGAACGAATATGCCCGCGATTTTATCCACCAGTTTTTGTACGGGGGCTTTGCTACCTTGTGCCTCCTGTACCATTTTTATGATATGGGCAAGCATGGTTTCCTTGCCGACTTTTAGGGCCCTGAACTGAAAACTGCCCTTTTGGTTGATCGTGCCTGCAAAGACTTTTTCATGCTCTTTTTTTAGTACCGGAACAGGTTCGCCACTTAACATACTTTCATCTACATAGGAGTTTCCTGAAATAACCATTCCATCCACGGCAATTTTCTCACCGGGCTTTATCAGGATTATATCTCCCACGTTTACCTCTTCTAAGAGTGTTTGCTTTTCCCTGCCCTCTTCTTGTACAATTGTTACCGTTTTAGGTTGTAACCCCATTAGTTTTTTTATGGCAGAAGACGTGTTTCCTTTAGCTTTTTCTTCTAATAGTTTCCCCAACAAAATAAAAGCGATGATGGCCGCTGCAGCTTCAAAATATACGTGAGCTTCCAATCCGCGCTGCAGCCAAAAGTCTGCAAACAACATGTTGAACACACTGAATAGGTAAGCGATGCCTGTACTCAATGCGACCAAGGTGTCCATATTCGCTGAGCGATGTTTAGCCTGCTTCCAGGCATTGCGGTAAAAATCCCTACCCAACCACAAGACTACCGGAGTGGCGAACAGTCCCATTATTTCATTGCCATAAGGCATATCCATAAAGAACATACCGATTACCACGACCGGCAGCGATAGTAGGATTGCCCAAATGGTCTTTCGCTTCAATGTGCGGAACCTCTCTTCGTGGATAGCTTCCAGGGTTTCCTGTTGGGAGCTTTCATCTTCGATCAGCAAATCATAACCTACCGATTGTAAGGCTTCTTGCAAAGCTAGCGGGCCAGTCATATCGGGCAGATATTCAACCGATAATGTAGCTGTCGCAAAATTGACTGAGGCATTTACAACACCTGCTACCGATTTTACCATGCTTTCAGCACTGACTGCACAAGAGGCACAGCTCATATTGAGTACCGGCAGGGATTGTTTTATCGTTTGTTTATGAATAGTTGCCATATCGTATACGTTGTTTTACGTTACAAAGTTGGCAATAATATTGCTAGAAAGTGTTGTGTAATTTTAGGATGTATTTGTAAGATTTACACCTCATCCAAGGGTTTTCTTTTATCTTCGCGGATTTGTTTGAAATGACTGGGGGTGAGCCCGGTTACTTTTTTGAATTGATTGCTGAGATAAGCTACGCTGGAGTAGTTTAAGCGAAAAGCGATTTCGCTTAAGGAGAGCTCATCATAGACCAACAGCTCTTTTACCTTTTCAATTTTTTGTGCTATAAAATATTTTTCAATAGTCGTTCCTTCGACTTCCGAAAACAGGTTGGATAAATAATTGTAATCGTGGTGCAGCTCATGACTTAAAATAGCAGATAGGTTGTGTTTTGTTGGGTTGTCCTGATGATGTACCTGGTCAATAATGACATTTTTTACCTTTTCAATAAGCTGACTTTTCCGATCGTCAATAAGTTCAAAACCTAGGGCTAGCAGTGCGTTTTCCAAATTCCCCTTTTCTTCGCCAGACAACTCGGTGTCCAAGGTAACTTCCCCTAATTTTATCTTTTTTGTCACTAATCCAAGTTTGTCCAACTCATTTTGTACCGCCATAATACAGCGGTTGCATACCATGTTTTTTATAAATAATTTGGCCATATCTTGAGAAATAGGAGTTAAACAAAGATACGTATTAGTAAGGAGATAGACCTTTTCTTGCCGAGTCAAAACGAAGCAATAAAAACAATAAGATCGTAAAACTCCATAAGGACGAACCGCCATAACTGATAAAGGGTAACGGTATCCCGATAACCGGCACAATGCCAATGGTCATTCCAATATTAATGAAGAAATGAAAAAAGAGGATGGAAGCGACTCCATAAGCATATATGCGGGCGAAAACAGTCCGTTGCCTTTCGGCAATATTTACAATGCGTATCAACAATGTTAAATACAGCAGGATCAGGCTGACCGATCCAACAAACCCCCATTCTTCGCCGATCGTACAAAAGATAAAATCTGTACTTTGTTCGGGAACAAAGTTGTACTTGGTTTGGGTGCCCTGTAGGTAGCCTTTTCCGAGCAATTTCCCTGATCCTATGGCAATTTTAGATTGATTGAGGTTGTAGCCCTGCCCTCTGGGATCATCCATCTTACCCAATATGACATCGATACGGTTGCGTTGATGAGGTTGCAAGATATTTTCATAAGCAAAGTCGACGCATAGAATATAGACAGCGGAGACGACAAAGATGGAAATAATTTGAAGAATATATTTTCGTTTTCGTCGCATGATATAAGCAGTGGCGGCACAAAATACACTAATTCCAGCTATCAATAGCCATTGGTTGGGAATAAGCAATGCCAATACAAATAGTAAGATGGCCAAGGCGATGAACATTAAAACAGAGTTGCTCACATATCCTTCTCGGTAGAAAACAAGAATCAAAGCGAAGAAGGCTAACGCCGAACCTGTATCCGGTTGTAGCATAACCAGAAAAACAGGCAATAGTATAATACAGGTCCCCACCATCAATGTGGTCGGATTGGGGTTCTTACCCGACTGGGTGTTGAGGTAATAGGCCAAGAGCAAGCATGTCGCCAACTTCCCAAATTCGGAAGGCTGTAGCCTGAAACTTCCAAGAGGTATCCAAGCTTGATTGCCTCCTACATTGCGGCCGATGATTAATACGGCAATCAACAGGAGTATAACGAGAATGTATAAGAATGGGGTAGCCGATATAAAAAACCGTTGGTCAATGATGAGTATAGAGAAGCCGATGATAATCGCCGTAAAGATGTAGATGGACTGTTTTCCATAATTTGTATCCAGATTGAATAGCCCTGTATACGCAGGGTCATAGACCGCAGCGCGAATATTGAGCCAACCTATCACACAGAGTATAAACCACAGACAAACGGTAATCCAGTCTAAGCTTCCTAAAAAATTGCTATGTCTCATTCTACTCATACTGACGTCTTATCTGACTATGGTGAACTAATAGATTTGACGGTTGGTCGGTTGCGGGAACTTGCTCCGTCTTTTCGCGGATAGTAGTAGCTACTTTTTCGGGCTCTTCTTTCTTTTTCAGCGTTTTGGGTAAGAGGTTGGCGTTATAGATCCTGTCTTGGATATATTTCGGTAGCGAGATGGTATCATTAATGTACTTCTCAATCAACATACTGGCAATAGGTGCTGCCCATACACCACCGTAACCTGCGTTCTCTACAAATACGGCGATTGCAATCTTAGGGTTAACCCGAGGGGCAAAGGCAAAGAAGACAGCATGGTTGTCACCATGTGGATTTTGCACGGTACCTGTTTTGCCACACATTTCAATATCCTTTATTTTAGAACCTACGGCCGTTCCGCTAGAAACTGCTCTGCTCATGCCTTCGATGACGGGCTCATAATGCTTTTCATCTACGCCAGCCCAGATTTTTTCGGTAAACTCGTCCTTAACAATTTGTTTTTCGCCTATTCCCTTTATTAAATGTGGACGATAATAAAAACCTCGGTTAGCGACTATCGCCATGATATTGGCCATTTGTAGCGGAGTTATTCCGAGCTGCCCTTGGCCGATAGAGAGCGATATTGTATAGCTAGACCCCCATTTTTCATTACCATAATGTTTAGTATGATAGCTAGCGTCCGGTACGAAGCCTCCCTTTTCACCAGGTAGATCTATACCCAAAGGATGACCCAATCCAAATTTTGTCAATGCTTCGCTCCACAGTTCGTAAGCTTTTGGGGAGGACATTCCCCGCGAATCAATCATCTTGGCATACACATAACCGTAATAAGTATTGCAAGACCGTTGGATGGATTTTATTAAGTCTGTCGGTCCATCGACATGGGTACAGCGCATGATCGCTCTCCCTCCGCCGTATCGATAGCCACCGGGGCAGTTGAATATGGTGTGTGGCGTAATGACGCCAGCTTGCTGGGCAGTCAGTGCAGAGACGACTTTGAAAACAGATCCGGGCGGATAGGAAGCCTGTGTGGGCCGTATAAATAAGGGTTTTGTCGGATCGTGTAGCAGTTTCATGTAATTGTTTCCCCGATCCTTACCTACCATGAGATTAGGATCGTATGCGGGACTGCTTACAAAGGTCAGTATCTCACCGGTGGATGGCTCAATAGCAACGACAGAACCCATTTTGTTCTTCATCAACCTTTCCGCAAGCTGTTGCAAGTCTTTATCCAAGGAAGATACCAATCCTTCACCAGATACGGCTAGCGTGTCGTATTTGCCATCCATGAACACCCCTTTAGGCCGGTTGAGCGCGTCAACCATCAGGTTTTTGACACCCCGATGTCCACGTAACAGATCTTCATAGGACCGTTCTATCCCATTGGCACCAATATAGTCACCTGCACGATAGAAGCCATGTGATCTTTCGATATCCTTGTCATTGACCTCTTGGATATATCCCAAGAAGTGGGCCGCGATACTATCCGGATAATTACGGACGGTCCGGTTCTGGACGTAAAATCCTTTGAATTTATATTGATGTTCCTGAAACTTAGCATAGGTTTCCGTGGAAACCATTTTTTCAAAGGGTGAGCTTCTATACGGCGAATATGCTCGCGCTTTGTCCATCCGATCCTGGAAATCGACTTTATCGATATCCAATAATTGACATAAAAGTGCAGTATCCAGATCTTTTACCTCTCGGGGCGTAACAAGAATATCGTATACAGGCTCGTTCTGGACCAGTATCTTGCCATTGCGGTCCAGTATGACACCGCGTGCTGGAAATACAGCTATTTTACGCAAGACATTATTGTTGGCAGATAGGAGATAAGAGTCGTCAATGACTTGTAGATAGAATAAGCGTGCGACGATCGCGATAGCTATGGCGATAAAAATACCTACAATGACATATTTTCGTTCAAAAAAGCTATTACTCATCCGCGCAATTAATTTATCAGACGTGATTTACGTCTATAGGTAATCATATTAATAATAAAAATCAAGATAACGGTAAAAATACTGCTGAAAATCGCACAGAGCAAGGTGTGTGTGAAGTTCTTAAAAGAAAATACTTCGACCAAGAACAAGACGATATGATGGATCAATGTGCTGAGTACGACATAGGTAGCGAACCATTTAAAACCCATATTGCCCCATGAAGGAGTTCCGGAGGATTCTTGTGCGTCAATATCGAGCGTGATTCGATGAAAGAATATACGGAACCAAGCCAAGGTCACACATGCAGCGGCATGTACACCGATGCTATCGTAAAAGGCGTCTACCGTAAGTCCTGTAATAAAAGCAAGTACAAACAACATGAAGTTTGAGATGCCAATAGGAAGGAGTAGGATGAATAAGATATACGGAAGCGGACTAGCTAAGTTGTAATAACCTATATTTTTGAATAATCCTACCTGTATTAAGATGAGGATTAGAAAGCGTAAGAAGTTAGCAATTAGATTATTGTTCATTTTCTTTGTTCATTGCTTCTAGTGAAACCTTCTCTTTAGCTAATTTGTCTTTTACAATATACACATGGTGTAGTTTCGAAAAATCTGTGGTCAACAGTATTCTTATATCTTTAAAACTTTCTCCCGATGTAACTTCGGGTTCCAATACATGTCCAACTTTGATTCCTTTTGGAAAAAGGGTGGAATAGCCTGACGTAAAGATAGGTTGCCCAACATGAACTTTCACATGGTTGGGAATATCTCTGACCATGGCAAATCTGGAATCGGTATTGTTACCCCAGACTAGTGAGCCGAAAGCGTCGCTTACACTATCTAGACTTACCGAGATTCGAATATCCGGATGTAAAAGTGACCGTACTGTGCTGAAATTTTCGGAAACATGTTGTACAATGCCGACGACACCGTTGGATGTGATGACGCCCATATTGGGGTGTACCCCATCTCGGCTTCCTTTGTCCAGCGTGATGTAATTACTTCGTTGATGTATGCTGTTGTTGACCACAGTAGCTACCGTGAATGTATATCGATCCCGCTCGATGCTATCGACCACGTGTATATCGAGGCTGGTGTCGATTGCCCTAAAGTTTTGCAATTGCTGCCGTAAATTGGCATTTTCTTCCAACAGTTCTTGATTGTTATCTGCTAAGGCGAGGTAGGCTTTCCAGGAATTGATTTTTTCGAAATACGAACCTACAAACACGTTGGATGAATTGATAAAAGAAGCACGTTGAAAGTTGTTGTTACGGACGACTAGGGCAATAGAGCATATGAAAAACAAGATAAACAGAAAGAAAGCGTTGTATCTGATCAAGAAAATCCAAAGGTTTCTCATATTAAAAGAATATGTCGTTTATTTCAATAAGTACGCGATATAGTAAAGTCGAGCTTTGCTATACCGCGTACTATTATTTTTCCTTTACAAGCTCTGCTACTTACTGCATCAGAAATTTAAACCTTCCGATATTTTTCAGTGCAATACCTGTTCCTCTAACTACTGCACGCAACGGGTCTTCTGCAACGTGCACAGGAAGTTTTGTTTTTGCTTGAATACGTTTATCTAACCCACGAAGCAAAGCACCGCCACCAGTCAGGTAGATACCTGTTTGGTAAATATCGGCAGACAATTCGGGTGGTGTTATCTCCAGGGCTTTCAATATCGCTTCCTCAATCTTGGAAATAGATTTATCCAAACAGTGGGCGATTTCGGTATAGGATACGGTAATTTGCTTCGGAATACCGGTCATGAGATCTCTTCCCTGCACGGCAAAGTCCTCCGGTGGATCCTGTAGCTCGGGCAATGCTGCACCGACCTCTATTTTGATTTTTTCAGCGGTACGATCTCCGATCATAATGTTATGCTGACGACGAATATACTGAACGATATCTGAGTCAAAATTGTCTCCTGCAACGCGGATGGACTGGTCACATACAATACCGGATAAGGCGATGACGGCAATTTCTGTAGTACCCCCACCAATATCGATGATCATATTACCTACGGGCTCTTCGACGTCTATACCAATGCCTACGGCCGCCGCCATTGGCTCGTGAATAAGATAAACCTCTTTTGCACCAGCGCGTTCCGCCGAATCACGGACAGCACGCTTTTCCACCTCCGTGATACCCGAAGGTATACATACGACCATTCGTAACGATGGAAAAAACCAAGACTTTCCACCATTTACCAATTTTACCATTCCCCGGATGAGATGCTCGGCAGCGGTAAAGTCCGCAATAACTCCATCACGCAGGGGGCGAACGGTTTTTATATTATCGTGCGTCTTACCCTCCATTTGCATCGCCTGCCGACCAATAGCGATCACTTTGTTAGTCGTGCGGTCAAATGCGACAATGGATGGTTCATCGACAACCACTTTATCATTATGAATTATCAAGGTATTTGCAGTACCTAAGTCTATTGCAATTTCTTTTGTAAACCAATTAAATAACCCCATTTGGTGTGTCCTCGTCTTGTAAGTGTATTTTTATGCAAACCTAATGAAAAAAAATTGTTTATGATAACGTATCGCTACAAAAACGGTCGAATATTTTGAGAGTTTGGTTCTTTTCCTTTCCATACAAAAATCGTTACCTTATGTAGAAGCGTAAAGCACGAACTATTATGGAAACATCCATTGTCTATCCAGAAAATAAAGAGCAAACTAATGCTATAAAAGCTGTTTTGAAAGATGGGTTTTTATAGGATCATGTAAAAATATAGTTAAACTATTCTGCTATATTGAAAAATACAGCAGAATGTTGCATTTTTATCGAATGGATTATTCGAGAAGAACTTTTATAAAATCGAGTGGCGTACTGTTGGGTAGTCTCCCTTTATTTTCGATGCAAGGTGAGGCGATGACCGACAAAACGATCCGCGTAGGGTTGGTTGGCTGTGGCGGTCGGGGAAATGGGGCCGCGGTTCAAGCTTTGGCTGCGGATCCTCAGGTGAAAATAACAGCATTAGGCGATATCTTTTCCGATCAATTGGCGCGGAGTTTAGATTTGCTCAGCAGAAAAGATGTTAATCGGGTGGATATTCCAGAAAGTCGTCAATTTTTAGGATTTGATTCGTATAGGAAAGTCATCGATTCGGGCGTGGACGTCGTGTTGCTTTGTAGTCCACCGAATTTTAGACCGGAGCATTTAGACTACGCCGTCCGTGCGGGAAAGCATGTTTTTTGTGAGAAGCCTGTGGCCGTAGACATTCCCGGCCTGAAGAAGGTCATGGAAAGTATAACCCTGTCCAAATCCAAGGGGATCAATCTGGTGTCTGGTTTTTGTTTTCGGTACTCGATGCCTAACCGCGAGATCGTCTCCCGTATACATCAAGGTAATATCGGTGCTGTTAAATCTATTACGACATTCCGGTACGGTGGTGAGCTCACCTATAAGGAGCGGGATGAGAACTGGTCGGAGATGGCTTATCAGTTGAAGAACTGGTATTATTTTCAACGCTATGCTTCGGATATGATTGTGGAACAATCTATTCACTCGGTAGATTATATGAACTGGATCATGGGAAATAAACTACCACTTTCGGTGAGTGCTACGGGAGGCCGACAATCTCGTCCTTGGGATGGGGTTGGCAATACTTTTGATCATTTTACGGCAGAGTTCAACTATGGTGATGGCTTGAAAGGTGTACATTTTTGCCGACAGCAAAATGGCACGGAGCCCCGGAATTCGGTTGAAGTAATGGGGTCTGAAGGATATGCTGAGGTAAATATTATGCGAAATTATGATATAAAGGGTGCAGCTCCTTATACTTACCGCGATCCCATCAATAATATGTACCAAACCCAACACGATGAGTTGTTTTCAGCGATCCGAGATCGCAAGATCATCAATGATGGTGATTTTATGACCAATTCTACCTTATTGGCGATATGGGCTAGATTGTCTGCGTATTCAGGAAGAAAGCTTACGCTGGATCAAGTACTTAGTTCGACAGAGGAGCTTGGGCCACCATCGGACAGCTATCACTGGGATATGGAACCAGATACACGGCCTATAGTAAGGCCGGGACTGACACCTTTTATATAAACAAAAACGTAGAAATAGTGTAGTATGGATAGGATTAAAATTTTAGTCGTAGGTTGTGGTAATATGGGTAAATCTCATGCCTACGCGTATCACCACATGGAGGATTTTGAGATAGTTGGCTTGGTGTCGAGGGGAACGAGTAAACATGTGTTGCAGCAGGAGCTAGGGTCTAACTACCCGCTGTTTGACAGTTATGCGGAAGCGCTGGAACAAAGCCAGCCGGATGCGGTGTGTATCTCTACTTATCCTGATACCCATGAGGAATATGCGATTATGGCATTGGAACGTGGGGCGCATGTCTTTGTTGAAAAACCCCTGGCAGATCATATTGCGGGAGCTCGAAAGGTAGTCGATGTGGCTATCCGGGCAAACAAGAAACTTGTGGTAGGTTATATTCTCCGTCATCACCCTTCCTGGATTCGTTTCATCGAAGAAGGGCGAAAGATGGGAACACCCTTGGTTTTCCGAATGAACTTAAATCAGCAAAGTCGTGGATACATGTGGGATGTACACCGGAACCTGATGGAGAGCTGTAGCCCTATAGTCGATTGTGGTGTGCATTATATAGATGTCATGTGTCAGATGACGGATGCCAAGCCAGTAAGCGTTTCGGCTATTGGCGCTCGGTTGACGGATGATATACCACAAGATAACTATAACTATGGGCAGTTGCAGATACGGTTTGACGATGGTAGTGTCGGCTGGTATGAAGCAGGCTGGGGGCCTATGGTGAGTGAGACAGCCTTTTTCATTAAAGATGTTTTTGGTCCTAAGGGGGCGGTCTCTATTGTAGCAAGGGAAGCATCCCGGTCGGGGAAATCCGATTCGGTAGAAGCCCATACCAAAACGGAGGCTATTCGTGTACATCATGCCGATATGGATTCCGATAACCAATTTGCCAAACCCGATGAATGGATAGATCTGCTGGATGAACCCGATCATAATGAGCTCTGCAAAAGAGAACAGCTTTTTTTCCTGCAGGCTATTCGGCAGGATCTTGATCTGACGAAATCGATGCAAGATGCCCTGAATAGTTTAGAGATTGCCTTGGCTTGCGATACTGCCGTCAAGACGGGTGAAATTGTTCGGTTAGATACAAGAATTTAGTTCTTATAAAAAAAGTCCTGAAGCGGGAGCCCAGGACTTTTTTACCAAACCAATTATTAACCTAAATTATGAAATTACTCTTATAACGTCGATCTTCTTGTAAATAGTACAATAAGGGGTTTATTTTAACATTTTTTAACAATATCCGCAAAATGGGATGAATACCCTCTTTAATCGCCCAGCGCTATCGCTTTCGATGGGTTATTCTTCAGCGCAGGCCTTTATTACCGTAGCGACAAGATCATTTTCGTTTATGGGCTTAGCGATCCGCCCGTCAAATGTGTGCTTCTTGTTCTCCTTATCTTCCAAAAGCATAGGCTCGGCTGTACACGCGAAGACTTTGATCGCGGACAATGCAGTGTTCGATTTGATCTGTGATAAGATTTCCCATCCGTCCATCTCGGGCATGAGGAGATCAGTAATGACGACTTCCGCGGGGTTGGATTGAATGAATTGCCAAGCTTGCTTGCTATGTTGGAAGAAATGAACATTTTCTTTTTTATCCTTGAACATTTGCTGAACAAAAAACAAGCTTATTCTACTGTCGTCAATAATGACCATATTCAGGTCATCGGGAAAATCATTGATCGTATAGCCACGATCCTCATTTTGTTGGGATATCTTTTTATTGATCGGAAGTTCAAAGGTAAAAGTAGACCCTATTCCGGGCTTGCTGACAAAACGTATAGATCCGCCAATCTGTTCACTGAGTATCTTGGAAATATATAAGCCAAGACCAAAACCCGTAGCTTTATTTTTTCCATCGACCATATAGTATTTCCGGAAAACTTGATCTTTTTTGGCCTCATCAATACCTACACCCGTATCGATCACGTCTACGATAAGATTCTCTTTGTCATTTACACGGTCAGAATAAGCCCGGATACGTACGGAACCATCGGGGGTATACTTGATCGCGTTGGTAATCAGGTTGGAGATGACCTGTTTTATCCGAAAAGCATTGCAATAAATGTTAATATCCCGTTCTACATTATTCTCACAGGAATATTTCAACCCCTTTGTTTTTGCCTGGTACTGGTGTAAAGCAACAGTTTCTTCGATCAATTGATAAGGCGAGAAATAGTCTTGTTTTATTTCTAGAGAGCCCGCTTCCAGTTTGCTCAGGTTTAAAATGTCGTTTATCGTGCTGTTAATCACCGAAATATCATTATCGACTGTTTGGATAATCTCTTTATCCACTGTGTTCCCCTTGTCGGAATTTTTGAGTAGGTCGACCAGCCCCTTGAGGGAATTAAGTGGTGTACGTATCTCATGGCTAATATTCGCCAATACACTTGTTTTTTCTTCGGCAATCTTAGCTGCATACTCTTTTTCCAGAAAAAGTTTTTTCTCGAAAGAGGCTACTTTGGTTTGGTAGTAAATGATAAAGATAATCATCAATAACATGATGATTAAAGCAGCAATCAGCTGCTTCCCAAATTGATTAAAATTAGCCCGATATAATGAAAAATCCCGTTCTTCTATTTTACGGATTTTATCCATTTCCAACTGCTTCAATCTATCCAAGCCGAGTTTGAGGTTGTTCAATAGAACGTAGTTGGACAACACTAGTTCACGCTCTTTACTTTGCATTTTCAAGAAAGTCTGCCGTAGATTTTTTAGATTTCGGCCGTATGATCTTTCGTTGGCTGTAATAAAGCGTTCGATGTTTCGTTGGACAATATCGACCTGTTGAGAGTTTAGTACTTCATACGAATGCTTGGAAACCAGTGTATCACTTTTGGCATTGAATATTCGACTAAATAATCCTTGTTTTTCTTTAACCAATGTGTCTTGTGTCAGATCTTTATCCGTCGTGTCTCGCATAATCTGGCGGATGAGCGAATCTGCGTTTTGAATGGAGTAACTCTTAGGGACAGGTACGCTAGTTGAGGCTAAGGTTTGAAGCGAGTCGGAAGCGAACAGCACGAGATTGTCAATGTCCTTTTTTAGCTGGGCAAATTCCAAGGCGAAATTCCGGTACGATTCCAGGTTAACACTACCGCTGGCCAAAGGGTTGTTTTCGATAGGCATCGAAGCTATGGAGTCAATGAAGCCTTGTATGGTGTCTAATTTACCCTTGTAGATCGAGAAGCTTTCTTCGCTAAAATCAACCGTATATAGCCGGAAGATGTTTTCCGCTTCACTGAAGGTGGAAAACAAACTGTAGATGTTGGATGATTGGGAATACGTAGTTGAATAAGCAGCACTAAGACGATCTTCGATACGTTTGTATTGTAAATATTGATAGACAAATACACCGATGAAAAATACAAAGCATAGAATAATACTTATTATAAGGATTCCTCTTAACTTGAAGGTATTTTTTTGTTTTCGATCCACAGTTAACTATAAAATGGTTTGGCTTTCCTAACAAAGATACTAATTCTACATTAGAAATTTAGCGATAGGTAAATATACTATTTTTTTGGATATAAAATAACGTTGTCTTAATGCAAAAAATATATCATCTTTGTACCATGACTATTCAATATGTTAGAATTTTTACGGGAAAGCACATTTAAAGCCAATGAAGTTATTTTCAGAGCTTTGAATATTTTAAAAAAGCATTATTTTTCGGTGGCGGGTTTATGTTTTTTACTGTTTGTAACCAGCAATCTGTCTACTTTTTTAGCCGGTTATCTTCGTGATTCGGCATCGGATTTTATTAAGATTCCGTTGCTTCTATTATTCGTTACGCTATTTTTTGGATTGCAATTGGTCCTCATCAAACGTGCGATATTACTGGCGCAACATATTGAACATACACCATTGAAAAACTATATCCCTACGGTGAAGCAATTTTTCAATTTTCTGTCCGGCTTGATTTGTTACTCGATCCTTACAGGGGTAGTTTATATGTTTTGTTCGGTGTTGGTATTACCCTTGCTGTATCTTGGTGTTCGTATGGAAACAATCTCTTACGAGATCAATCCATTGCTGACGGGTTTTGTGATGATGCTACTATTAATCCGGATTTCTTTTTTCCCGTTTTTTATTTTAGTGAATAATTTTAATATCTTTCGGGCGGCACGGTTGAGTGTGGCATTTACAAGAGGTAATGTAATCAATCTATTGGTGTTGATGTTTGCTTTGGCATCGACCTATATGTTGCAGTTGGCTTTTGAGTATTTTGAATACAGCATTTTGGCAACCATATCGAGTGTGTTGAATACTTTTGTAATTATTCCATCGGTCAGTTTGGTGTTGGCTATAGCCTATATGGACATGATAAGGGAGTATAAAGGGAGTGATGATCCGGAATTGTTTAAGAATATAATTTAACGAAAGGCTTTGGATAAAAAGAATTTAGCTATTTTAGGTTCAACAGGGAGTGTGGGGAGACAGGCATTGGATGTTGTTCGGGAGTTTCCCGATCGATTTAATGTGTCGGTGCTGACGGCAAACAATAGTTATGAGTTGCTAGTTGAACAGGCTATGGCGTTCAGACCTGCAGCTGTCGTTATATTAAACGATAGTTTATACACCAAAGTTAAAGAAGCCCTGACTCCGCTAGGGATACAGGTTTTATCGGGTGAGGGCGGATTAGACGAAGTCGTCGAGCTGGAGCAGATCGATGTTGTGCTCAATGCGATCGTAGGATCTGCTGGCCTTCGCCCCACGATAAAAGCCATTCAAAAACGTAAAGATATTGCGTTAGCGAACAAAGAAACATTGGTCGTAGCAGGAGAGTTGGTGATGGGGCTAGCACGGGAGTATGGTGTTCGCATTTTACCTGTCGATTCGGAACATTCCGCTATCTTTCAGTGTTTGGTCGGTGAGCCAAGCGCTATTGAGAAAATCTATCTCACGGCTTCTGGAGGCCCTTTCCGGGGTAAAGGTAAGAAGGATTTGTTGGGCGTAACGAAAGAACAAGCGCTACGACACCCCAACTGGTCCATGGGCGCTAAGATTACCGTCGATTCGGCTTCGTTGATGAATAAGGGTCTCGAAGTGATTGAAGCAAAATGGCTTTTCGGTTTGGCAAGTGAGCAGATCGATGTTATCATCCATCCGCAATCTGTTGTCCATTCGCTCGTACAATTTGAGGACAGTTCGATAAAAGCGCAGATGGGGGTGCCCGACATGAAATTGCCTATACAATATGCATTGACTTATCCGGAACGCTATGCGAATACATTTCCCAGGTTTGATTTTTTGACTTACAATAAGTTGACATTCGAAAAGCCCGATCTGGAGACTTTTCGAAATCTCCATCTGGCTTACCGGGCACTAGAAGAAGGGGGTAATCGTCCATGTGTGTTGAATGCGGCAAACGAAGTTGCGGTAGCGGCTTTTTTGAACGATGAGGTGTCATTCTTGGGAATGAGTGACGTGATCGAAGAGACATTATGTCAGGTAAATAATGCCAATAGCTTGAGTTTTGATGATTATCTTGCTTTTGATGCAGAAAGCCGGTTAGTGGCACGAAATTTAATATGGAGTACTGCGTATTAGTGCTTAGTATTGAGTACTTAGTATTAAGTAGGTGTTGAGTATTTAATATGGAGATAGGTGTGGGTGTTTTAATTTTTAATTTTTAATTTAGTAGATGGGAACATTAGTAATGATTGGACAAGTAATATTAGCCTTGTCTATATTGATCATATTGCATGAGTTAGGTCACTTCTTGGCTGCGCGCATGTTTGGTATAAAGGTGGAAAAGTTCTATTTGTTCTTTGACGCTTGGGGTGTCAAATTATTTAAATTTAATTATAAGGGGTGTGAATATGGTATAGGGTGGTTGCCATTAGGTGGTTATGTCAAGATTGCCGGTATGGTCGACGAGTCCATGGATATGGAACAGCTCAAAGAGGAGCCCAAACCGTGGGAGTTTCGATCAAAACCTGCCTGGCAGCGACTTATCGTTATGCTCGGGGGAATTATTGTGAATGTCATCGTCGGTATTTTTGTCTACTGGATGTTGACCTTTGCTTACGGAGAACAGGATATTGATAACTCCAAGCTGGTGAATGGTGTCGTACCGGGTATTATTGGTAAGGAAATAGGTTTGCAGACAGGAGACAAGGTGTTGGCTATTAATGGTCGGCAGGTCGTTAACTATAGAGAGCTGTTCTCGGCGGAAGTATTGATGGGGGATGCCATACTTCAAATTGAAAGAAATGGTCAGACCCAAGAAGTAACGGTACCCTCCGATATATTGAACAAAGTCGCTGATCATAAGAAGAATGAGTTCGTCGAACCTCGTTTGAAGATGATGGGCGTGGACTTTATCCAAGGGGGCTCTGAAGCAGAAAAGATGGGATTGCAGCAAGGGGATAGTATTGTGAATGTTGATGGAGCTGCGATTGTCTATTTCGATCAGTTTAAGGATGCGATAAAAGAGAAATCTAACCAGGCTATCGCCCTTCAGATCATTCGTGCTGGTGAGCAAGTCGAATTGGCAGGTAAGGTTTCGGAGGATGGAACGCTAGGTTTTGGAATGAAAGCCGATCCTTCTATTGTGATGGTAACACGAGAATACGGCCTAGTGCAAGCCTTCCCTATAGGTGTTCATAAAGCCTTTTCCATTATTACAGACAATATAAAAGGCTTTGGCAAAATCTTTAAAGGCGATGTGCGGGCTGATAAAGCCTTGTCAGGGCCAGTAGGTATCGCCAAGATGTTTGGTACCGAGGTGGATTGGTTTCGTTTTTGGAATTTGGTCGGCATGCTTTCTATGGCTTTAGCCTTTATGAACCTATTGCCTATTCCCGCTTTAGATGGTGGGCATGTCGTTTTCTTATTGATCGAGATGGTGCAAGGAAAGCCACTGAGTGAGCGGGTACTGGAACGCGCACAGATGATCGGTTTCTTTATTCTTATTGCACTGATGATATTTACGCTGGGCAATGACATCATAAAATGGTAGAAAGATAGATCTTATTTATTATCGCTGAGCGATTGATACTACAAGGGAAGCTGTCCAGATAGGGCAGCTTCCCTTGTAGTATTATATGCCCTGAGAATGAGCCTATCGCTTGCGGTAGAAGTGTAATCCCCATCTCGGGTTCTCCTCTTTGTCTACCAAGATTTGTGTAAAATACTAATTATTGGTATTTTTATAGATTACGCAATGCCGACGGAATGAAAAATCTTTTGAAACTAGAAGAATTGGGGCAGTTTTTACTCGCCATTATCTTATTTAATCAACTGGATTATGCATGGTGGGTTTTCCCTGCCTGTATCTTATTGCCCGACTTCTCCATGATTGGTTATCTGGCCAATCCTAAAATTGGTGCCTGGCTGTATAATTTTTTTCACCATAAATTGGTGGCAATTATTATTTTGGTGTTTGGGTTGTGGTTAAATATCTCTTCGCTTACCTTAGCTGGTATTATTTTATTTGGACATTCGGCAATGGATCGAACTTTTGGCTATGGCCTGAAATTTAGCGACAATTTTAAAAACACGCATTTGGGTTGGATTGGAGAAAAAAGATAGACTATTCTTGCTCCCTAAACTTCTTATACGAATCCAAAATATACAACCTCATATCTTCGGGTGAGGCTGTCTCGGCAAACTGTAATGTCGGCCGGAAGCGTTCTCTGAATAAGGCGATTTCATCCTCGCTGAGTGGTACCACCGATGCGATCACGCGGTAAGTAAATCTCCTATCTATTTTGCGGTTATTTTGTTCTTCCAACAATACAGCGAGATTGCTTCGGGCTGTTTTTGCTTTTCTTCCGAACAATCTGGAAGGAGATAGCCGGATACCGCCTTGCTGTTGGCTGACATCTACTGCCTTACCTTCGTTTCGGGCTTGCGTGATTTCTGCAGCCAGCCGACTGTCGGTTAGTCTTTTTACGAGAACCTCATCAATCACAATGGATCTTTCATCCCGAAGCATATAAATGCGCCGAACGCCTTCTTCATAGATAAATGCTGTGTCTGTTTGATACCCCGGTATCGAAAAAGTCAGGTAATCGTTTAGCTGAGCTTTCAGTGAAAATCGACCCTCCCTGTCCGTATTTACTTCTTCCTGCGTACGTAAGTTCTTGACGGAAACATTCCAGAGGGGAGCACTGCTTTCTAATTCATAGACAATGCCACGAAGCTCTTGTGCGGATGTCGTGGATACATACAATATCCCTAAGAGGAACACGATGTAGCTGTATAGTTGTTTATTCATTCTATTTTGCATGCCAAACATTGTTTGCTGGATTGATATCAGGATATACATCCCTCGGATCTATTTTTACCTGTGTTAATTTTTCTTTCGAATCCAATTTAAACGTCCAAGAAGAATTTCTTTCCCAGACCTCCACCGGAAGCTTTACGGTTATTCGTTCTCCAGAGACTGTCGTCGCTTCTACCTCAACAGGCATAGGTAGTTTTCCGCTATTTTGGATCGTAATACGAGTACCTTTAGCAGGATCCATGTCGACATAGCTGACATCGGAAATCGCTTGGTCCATCTGCCAGTTGTACTGAAACAGACCTCGCCAGAACCAACTTAAACTTTCACCCGTTTCATTTTCTATCGTTCGAAAAAAGTCATACGGACTAGGGTGTTTAAATGCCCAATACTGTATATACTTTTTAAATGCAGTATCGAAACGCTCTTTGCCAATAATTTCGTTGCGCAAGAGATATAAAGCATATGCTGGTTTATAATAGACCAATGCACCAATATTCTTTTCGCGCATCGTTTGTGGGCTATTCATCACGGGTTCCAGAGATGGATGGAATAAAACCTGTGTCATGCTGTTTTTCTTGCCATATTTCAGGTGATATTCCCCTCGGTTGAAAACTTCGGTAGAAATGTCGTTGATGAACGTATTAAAACCTTCATCCATCCAGGCATGTAAACGTTCATTGCTGCCGACGATCATCGGAAACCAGTTGTGTCCAAACTCATGATCCGTCACGCCCCATAGATTGCCCGCTTTGGCTTTATAGCCACAGAATGATATGGCCGGATACTCCATGCCCCCTACATTGGAAGCAACATTGATCGCAATAGGGTAGGGGTATTCAAACCATTTATTGGAATAATGCTCAATGGAAGCTTTCGTATATTCTGTCGAACGCTCCCAGGCGTTTCCGCCATTACTTTCTTGTGGATATGCTGACAAGGCCAGAGCTGACTTGCCTGAAGGTAGGTTTATTTTTGCCCCATCAACAATAAATGCAGGGGAAGATGCCCAAGCGATATCACGTGCGTTTTTTAAACTATACTTCCAGGTAAGTGTTTCTTTATTCGGTCTAGTGCTTTTATCACTAACCTCAGCTGCGCTACGGATCAGTATGGTCTGATTGGAGATCTTGGCTTTGTTGTAACGTTCCAGCTGCACCGGAGTCCACACTTCAGAAGGATTTAGGAGCTCGCCTCCCAGTACCACAATATGAGAGGCTGGAGCCGTTATCTCGACTTCATAATCACCATAGGATAAATAAAATTCTCCAGGCCCGGTATAAGGTGTCGTATTCCACCCCAAAATGTCGTCAAATACAGCCACCCGGGGGTACCACTGCGCGATGCTGTATATTTTTCCATTTTGGGTATTTAATATCCCTGTTCGATCTGCACCATAGGTAGGGATAGAAAATACAAAGTCCATGCTTAAACGGATGCTACCCCCTTCTGCTTTTAGGGGAGAGGGTAGGTCCACACGCATGCGCGTGTCGGCTATCGTGTATTTAATAGGATCAGTCGAGTGATTGATCTTTATGTTGGTCAACGTATACCCTCCTTGAAAAGTGCTATTTGCATTTCCATACCGGCTTTCCTCCAGCGGTATTGTCGCCTGACCGATAGAATGGTTGTCGAAGAGGTTCTGATCCAGTTGTAGCCAGATAAAATCCAGATTTTCGGGACTATTGTTGATATAGTGGATTTCAACGGAACCGCTAATCCGATCTAGTTTGTCATCCAGCGTGGCTTTAATAACATAACTAGCCGCATTTTGCCAGTACTGCGGACCTGGTTTACCACTGGCTGAACGATAGGGCGTGCCATTGTGTGTGTAAAAGTTCGGGCCAAACGCCTCTGTATAGCTATAGTCGCTATTCTGTGCAAATATCGGGAAACTCGAAAGTACAAGGAGTATCAGCACTCCTAATTTTAAACGGATGTACGTCATTGTTTCATTATTATTTTAAGAGTGTCGATAAATAAAGCTCCTCGTCAAACCCTACAAGAATGGCACCAGAATTAACTTCGATGACTGGACGTTTGATCATGCTGTTGTTTTCGGCTAACACCGTATTGGCCGAAGGAGCATCGAGTACTTGGCTCTGTGCTTCCGGTGATAACTTTCGCCATGTCGTTCCTTTTTTGTTGAGCAACGTTGTCCAATCTACATTTTTCTCCCACTCTTGTAATTTTTTCACTGTTGCGGGTTCCTTTTTAAAATCATGGAAAGTGTAATTTAGTTGGTGTTCATCTAGCCAGTCTAGTGCTTTTTTTACCGTGTTGCAATTTTTTATTCCGTATACGTGTAACATATTTTATATCGATATATTGGTAAAGTTATTAATATAATCAAAAATAATCGAATTAGAAATGTTATATACATAGTGTATTTTTTACACTATTGTTTTTTCGAACGATAAAATTTTATTACCTTTATCACATCATAAGAATTAAAACAAAATATCACAATGAGCCTAAAAGATTTTAAAGGGGTATTAACAGGAGACCAGGTACAGGAATTGTTCGAGATTGCTAAAAAACATCAGTTTGCTTTACCTGCTGTAAACATTATAGGAACGAATTCTATCAATGCAGTGATGGAGACAGCTAAAACGGCAAACTCTCCGGTAATCATCCAATTATCCAACGGGGGTGCCCAGTTTTATGCAGGTAAATCGTTGAATAATGATGGTTTGAAAGCATGTATTTTGGGTGCTGTATCGGCAGCTCAACATGTGCATCTCTTGGCAGAACATTATGGTGTGGCAGTTATTTTGCATACAGATCATGCGGCTAAGAAACTTTTACCTTGGATCGACGGTCTTTTGGACGCAGGTGAAAAATTCTTTGCACAGCATGGTAAACCTTTGTTTTCCTCACATATGTTGGATCTTTCCGAAGAACCTCTTGAAGAGAATATTGAAATTTCAAGCAAATATTTGGCTCGTATGAAGCCACTGGGTATGACTATTGAAATCGAATTGGGCGTAACAGGTGGAGAAGAGGACGGCGTGGACAATTCCGATGTCGATAGTTCAAAATTATATACACAACCTGAAGAGGTTGCTTATGCTTATGAAGAGCTTTCCAAAGTTTCGGACAAATTTACTGTAGCAGCTGCTTTTGGGAATGTGCATGGTGTATATAAGCCAGGGAATGTAAAACTTCAGCCAGTTATCTTGCATAATTCACAGGAATATATTCGCGAGAAATACAATCTGTCCGCGGAAAAACCGGTTAATTTTGTGTTCCATGGCGGTTCAGGTTCCTCGCCAGAGGAGATTGCGGAAGCAATTTCATATGGAGCAATCAAAATGAATATCGATACGGATATGCAATGGGCATTCTGGGATGGTGTACGTGGATATGAGGCGAAAAATCGTGATTATCTGCAAGCACAAATTGGCAATCCGGAAGGCACAGATGTTCCGAATAAAAAATATTATGATCCTCGTGTATGGTTACGCAAGGGGGAGGATGCGTTTGTGGCTCGCTTGACGCAGGCGTTTGAAGAATTGAATGCTATTGATTCGAATAGTAAACTGTAAGAAGTAATCAACTTTTATAGAAGCCCTTTTGACACACGTTGAAAGGGCTTTTTTGGTAATTTAGAATGTGCACTATCCAAAAAACGAAATCCTGAGACGGGGAGTCCCAGGATTTCTACCAAACCAATTATTAACCTAAATATGAAATTATGAATCTTAATTTCGTATATATCCTCACAAATCGTGTGCCAAAAATATTTGATATTTCCATCTTCACATTTTTTAACATTTGAAAGGGATAACTCCTCGCTATGCCTCTTCTTTCGGTAGTAAAAGGGGAATGGAGGGGGCGGTGAGGTATTATTTTATTAGTGAGGTCTTTGGCCAATAACCCAAAAAAGAGACTATATTAGCCTCTTTTATACAGCCCTAAGAATCTAGTTCGAACCCGCGTTGGAAGATAAGGGGATTCACTACCGGGTTTTCCGGTATCAAATTTTTATAATGTCAGTTTTTCCAATACACCGTAACTGTTTATAATGATGCTTTTTTGGTCAGTACTAAAAGTAAGTTTCGCAGGTAGCGTCTTTCCGCTTAAAGCCGAACCATTGTAGGTATAGGCGATCGTACTTTGTTGTCCGGTTCCGGCAATTGTTGTAATCTTATCATCGGCCAGTGTAATTTTGCGCAAATAGTTGCCGTCACCCGCATAGAGTGTTTTGCCATCGCTGCTCGCTACCAAACTTTGAAGATTACGGAAGCTACCGGTGCTAAATGTTCCATTCACTACAGATTCTGGACTTCGGACTGTGCTACCGTAAAGTTTGGTCTGTACGCCTCCGGTATATTTGTAGATTCCAAAATAAGTAAAAGTTGAATTATTCATTGAGATATACAAATTATCAGCGCCATCAAATGACAGGTCAGTCAGGTTCGCGCTGGTATTCGTTAAATTAAAAGGATTAGTGGTATTTGAAATAAATGTAGTTTCTACCCCGGCGTTGTCAATTTTTTTTACTAACGAACTGTGGGTTTCAACAACGTAATAAACCTCCCCTGTGCTGCTGACTTCCATATCCGGAACAGATATTGTTTTTAGCGAACTTTTCGTGTTGTCTATTGTGCGATCTAGTACAGGTTGACCTGCTGAAGTGATTTTATATAATCTACAGGGTTTGTTTGCAATGACCATTAATACCCAAACATTTCCAGCTCTGTCATTGCTAACCCCTACGATGTAAGGCTGTTCTGTGGCTGCAAAACCAAAATCTGTAGCTATGTAGGCTGTAATCAATTCGCCTTTACTATCAAACTTTTGAAGTTGCTTTCCGGTTAGTATGCCCGTGGTATATACATTTCCCTGATCATCTGTTGCAATATGATCCGGCAAAAAATATTTGGTAGTATAGGTAGAAAGGTTTCCTGATGGATCTGTATCGGTACTTGTGGGCACAATTGTAAAATTTGCGATAAATCCGGTTGCCAATACGGCCAAGTTCCCTTTTACCTTTAACGTGATGGCTCCTGTGATGGCTGTCGGAGGTACTTCTACAGTTAGCGACGTGGGACTAGCCGTTTTTATAATGCCGTTTACAGTGGAGTTTACAGTTTTAAAAGCTACTTCATTTTCAGCAGCTACAGTACTGAAATTAGTTCCACTGATTGTAATGATTTCACCAATTTTAGCATTTGTAGGTGCAAAGCCGTTAAATATTGAAGTAACCGAAGGAACTTCAACCTTAGGATCGGTCGGATCTTCTATTTTTGATTCACAAGCGTTAAATGTAATTGCCAAAAAGAGGATAGTTAATATTTTTTTCATATTTTTTATTTATGAGGTAAAGTTCATATAATAACAAGAGTTGTACAATGGGCTGAACAGCCCATTTCTTGAATCCGTTGTTACGATGATGTCCTGTATTTGACGAAAAGACAAAAATGTATTTGGCGGTTTTATAATTTTCACATCATAAAACCCTTAAATCAATCCGTTTTTTCTGGCTTTTTCTAATAGCTCGACCCGGTTGTGTGATTGCAGTTTTTGATAAATATTTTCGATGTGCCTTTTGACGGTGAAAGGTGAAATGAATAGATTTTCGGCAATGATTTTATTGGGAAGACCGTTGCTTAATTGTTCCAATATTTCTGTTTCTCTTTCTGTTAATACGATTTTCTCAATACTATTTCCTACTTTCAGAAACTGGGCATTTTTGAGTAGCCGCAAGGTTTTCAAAGCAATAGAGGGCGACATGACCGCTCCGCCATTCAGCGTATCTGCAATGGTTTCGTAAATTTTATCGGCCTTGGTTTCTTTCAAGATATAGCTGTCGGCTCCAGCTTTGATGGCATTGAAAATATAATCGTCGTTATCATAAATCGTTATCATCACTATTTTGATAAGAGGATAGTGTTGCTTGATTTTTTCGGTGGCTTCAATACCATTCATTGCGGGCATTTCAATATCCATCAATATCAAATCTATCGTGCTGTTTTGTGTCAATAAATTTAACATATCATTGCCGTTTACGGCTGCATGCACAATGGCTATGTCTTGGTAAGCTGAGAGTTTTTCTTCCAATGCTTTCTGCGAGAAGAGATTGTCTTCAACAAGGGCTATGCGAATCATTTAATTAAAGATTAGGAATTAAAAATTGAGAATTATTGGTTTGTTTTTAAGTCAATTTCATACTTCGTGCCTTTTCCGGCAGCAGTTTCTATATTGATTTTTCCGTTGATGCACGCAATTCTGCTTTGGATATTTGTTAAACCAAAGGACTTATCCTTTTCTCTTTCGTAATCGAACCCTTTGCCATTGTCAGTTATTTTAATGTTCAAACTTTCGGTTTGCTGCTGTATAACTATTTTGATTTCCGAAGCATCAGCATACTTTATAGCGTTGTTCACAATTTCCTGTATCGCCCTGAAAAGATTGACCGCTTGCTTGGAATTGAGGTGGAAATTTTCAGACACATCAAAATTGAAGTTGAATTTCACATCTTCTTTTGCCTCAGAAGCGTCTCTGATAAAGTTGAGAATTTTGTTTTTTAAATCCTCTAAATTGATCTCTTTTGCATTCAACACCCATAAGGTATTTTTGAGTTCAGCAATCGAATTTTCAGAGAAATCGGACAATGTATTAATTTTCCCATTCACTGCTTCGCTTAGTTTGGTCGGTGAGCTTTTTAATCCATCGAGTATAGAGCTGATAAAGGTAAGATGTGCCCCCAAACTGTCGTGCAGATCCCTGGAAATTTCAAGACGTTGATCTTGTATTTGTTTTTCATTTTCTATATTGGCCAGCACAAACTGATGTTCAAACTCTTTATACATCATCATGCTGCGTACGGCTACCAGCAGGTAAACAAACAGCATAAAAATAGGCATCCCTATCAGATCCATATCCATTGAGGTTACTTCAAAGCCTTTTGTGAGCACGAGCACCAGTATTAAAAATACAAAAACATTTGCAAACATGTATGTAACAAATTCTCTTGCCCAGGCTACTTTTGGGTTGAATGGCAAATGTTGGTTCTCATTTTTTGCCTCTTGAAATTTCTTTATAAAAAGCCATGCTTTTACACAGTAGATTAAAGTAAGGATAAGTGTAAGCAGGTTGTTAGTCTCATAAAACAAATGGTCACCGTTAAGCATTTGTTGAAAAACTTTTTGTTGTTCAGCACTATCAGCGAAAGCTAGATATGTACCATAAGCAACAGATGCAATTCCCGGAATGAGACTAATGAAAAAACCTTTTGTTATATTACTGCCCAATAAATTTTTAACGTAGTAATATATAAGCGGACCGAATAAAAGAGGTAAAAAAAAAGCAAAGTACCCGAGAGGAACTAATCTGTAATTTTCCAAATGGAGGACCACCAAATTAATAAGACAGGTCGCTATAACAACAAAGAAAATAAGTGAAAAAGCCAAACGTACTTTTAATTCCTCTCTTCTGTTTAATAACGATGGAAGCGCCAGAAAAAGTAAAATAATACAGACTGAAATGTTTAGGTATAGAACAAAGGGTTCTTTATAGAGCATATATTAGAATTACTTTAAAGTAGGGCAATTTATAAAAAAAACACTATGGATTGGTACTAAATTGAAAATGAATTACAAAGTGATTTCACGCAGAAAAGAAAGGACGAAATAAAGGGTATAACCTCACTTTTAAAGATTTTTTGTAAATTTGCGCATGCAGAATCCGACTATAAAAGCTGTTTTTTTTGATATTGACGGCACTCTTTTAAGTTTCAAGACCCATGAAGTATCACCATCTACAGAAGAGGCCATTGCGCAACTCCAAGCTAAAGGTATAAAGACTATTTTGTCTACCGGGCGTTCCATTAATAGTATCGATCATGTGAGGTATTTGAATTTTGATGGCTACATCACATTCAATGGTGGGTATTGTGTGACGAAAGAAGGGCAAGTTCTTTTGAAAAAAACGATGGATCCCAAAGATATTCAATCGATATTGGATTATGCGGATCAGCAGCCGCTGAGCTTCTCCTTTATGTCTGAAAAGGAAATTACGATACATGATGTGACACCAGAGATTGCGGGAATGTATGCTCACCTTAATCTCCCTGTACCTAAATTGGTCGATATAAATAATGTACAGGTAGAAAGCATATTGCAAGCTAATATCTTTTTGGGCCCTGAGGAAGAGGATGCATTTATGCATGCTGTTATGCCGAACTCTGTAGCATCCCGGTGGACTCCATTATTTGCGGATGTTAATCCAGCTGGGCAAAGTAAGAAGGTCGGTATCGATACATTTTGTGATTATTTTGGGATAGCTCTTCGTGAAACGATGGCGTTTGGTGATGGCGGGAATGATATCACGATGCTTCAGCATGTACAGGTAGGTGTTGCGATGGGCAATGCAAATATGGAAGTAAAGGAGATTGCTGATTTTATAACCGATGATGTAGATAGCGACGGGATATGGAATGCGCTAAGACACTTCGAAATACTTTAAGGTCAAAGATTCTAATAGCATATAAAAACATAAAAAAAGCGTCATCTTTTACAGACGGCGCTTTGTTCTTTTATTCTACTATTTTTATTCCACTGTACCTTTAATGGTCAATATTTTTACGGGAGTTTTTGTGTTCGATTTTACGGTAAACGATTTGGTGAAAGGACCTGTTGCCGAAGAGGCATTGAAAGTCACCTTAATAGTTCCCTCTGCACCTGGTTTTATTGGCGTCTTCGAATAATCGGCAACCGAACAACCGCATGATGGCGCTACCTCCGATAAGATAATCGGAGCATCCCCAACATTGGTGAATTTAAACTCGTAAGTCGCAGGTTTATTTTGAGGGATTTTACCAAAATCATGGGTTTCCTTCTCAAATTTAAACTCACCGATTGCACTGGACATTGCGGCCAATGTAATAAATGCGACTAAAACTGTTGCTATACTTAATAATTTTTTCATCTGTATGTAATTTGTTTTTTAATGGTGATGAAGCTATCAGATTTATTCATACCCTGTGTGGCTTGAATAAATCATGATGGTTTCATTTTATTTGATTTACGTCTTTTGAATGAATAGTATTCAATATATATGCCAAATGTACTTAAAATCTATCGGTATGCTGTTTTTTATCCGGTTGTTCACAAGATTTTTACATTTTTAGAAGAGGGGCCTCTTGAGATCATTACTATGCATTAAATTATACCTTCTTTTAATAAATCCTGGATATGAATAATGCCCGTATAATTTCCGTTATCGGTTACCAGCAATTGGGAAATATTATATTCGCGCATCAGGTGTAGTGCATTCACGGCGAGTTGGGACCCTTCTATTCGTTTTGGGCCTTTAGACATGATATCACCTGCTGTGAGATTGGAAATGTCTTCATTGTTTTCCAACATTCTTCGGATGTCCCCATCGGTAATGATGCCGACAATATCCTCGTCTATTAAGACCGCTGTTGCGCCCAGCCGGAATTTTGTGATGGTAATGATCGTCTGTCTTACTTTATCTTCGGGATAAACCAGAGGCCTGCCATTTAGGTTGGAAAGATCAGCTACTTTAAGGTATAGTTGTTTACCAAGAGTTCCACCGGGGTGATATAGGGCAAAATCCCGATCTGTAAAATGTCTCGCAGTCTGCAAGCATACAGCCAAGGCGTCTCCCATAGTCATCTGAGCTGTTGTACTGGTTGTAGGGGCTAGGTTGTTGGGACAGGCTTCTCGTTCGACAGAAGTGTCGAGGATGAAATCTGCTTGTTCGGCCAAGAACGATTTTGTATTGCCTACTAGGGCTACAAGTTTGTTGTTGCGTTGCTTGAGAAAAGGTACGAGAACCTTTATCTCGGGTGTATTTCCGCTTTTGGATAGTGCAATAATCAGATCTTCTTGCTGTATAATGCCCAAATCCCCATGAATTGCATCGGCTGCATGCATAAAAATCGATGGGGTACCTGTAGAATTTAATGTAGCGACTATCTTTTGAGCGACAATAGCACTTTTTCCTACGCCGGTGACAATGACCCTTCCTTTCAGGTCTAAAATTGCTTTAACGACTTCCGCAAAATCGTCCGTCAGCTGGTGGATTAAAGCTAAGATGGCTTGAGCTTCTAAGCGTAATACCTCCTCGGCCTCTTTTTTGATGTCCAAATTGCTTTTCACAGAAATTATCCTTATTTTTATAGTATATTACAAAAGTAAGTTTTTTGAGTGTTAGATAAGTCAAATTTCTTCCAAACTTTGCCCTTGTACCGATGGAAATAGAAAAATCTTTGTACGACAATCTTCAAGAATTTTTTGGATTCGATGCATTTAAAGGCGATCAAGAAGCAATCATTACCAATATCCTAAATAAGAAGGATACATTTGTTATCATGCCAACGGGCGGAGGGAAATCCATTTGTTACCAGCTTCCGGCATTAATGAGTAATGGTATAGCGATTGTTATCTCGCCGTTAATTGCTTTGATGAAAAATCAAGTAGACCAGTTGCGCGCTTTTGGAGGGTCGGATAGCATTGCACATTTTCTCAATTCGTCATTGACCAAGGGGGAGATTACCCATGTGAAAGCCGATGTCACCTCTGGCAAGACCAAGTTGCTTTATGTAGCACCCGAATCCTTGGCGAAAGAGGACAATTTTCAGTTTTTGAAAAGTATCAACGTCTCCTTCGTCGCTGTGGATGAAGCGCATTGTATTTCCGAATGGGGTCATGATTTCCGACCCGAATATCGTAAGATAAGACAGGTGATCAACGGTATAAATCCGAATATTCCAATTATTGCTTTAACGGCAACTGCCACACCAAAGGTACAATCCGACATTCGCAAAAACTTGCAAATGAATAATGCCACATTGTTTAAATCGTCCTTTAACCGATCTAATTTGTTTTATGAGGTTCGAGTGAAAAAGAATGTGGTCAAAGAAATTGTCCGCTTTATTAAAAACCATTCCGGAAAAACGGGCATCATTTACTGTCTCAGCCGGAAAAAGGTGGAAGAAATAGCAGAAGTGCTGAATATCAACGGGATTAAGGCATTGCCTTATCATGCTGGATTGGATGCGAAGACGCGTGCAGATACCCAAGATAAGTTTTTGATGGAGGATGTGGAGGTGATTGTCGCAACCATTGCTTTTGGAATGGGGATCGATAAACCTGATGTCCGGTATGTGATACATCACGATATCCCGAAATCTATGGAAGGATATTATCAGGAGACTGGCCGTGCAGGAAGGGATGGTGGAGAAGGTATTTGTGTAGCTTTCTACTCGAAAAAGGATATTGAGAAGCTGACCAAGTTTATGAAGGATAAACCGGTGTCTGAACGAGAGATAGGAACGCAAATTCTCAAAGAGGTTATCGATTATTCGGAATCTTCCGTGTGTAGACGAAAACAGATACTCCATTATTTTGGTGAGAAGTTTGACGAGACGGGTTGTAATAATATGTGCGATAATTGCCGAACAGAGAAGACCTATTTCGACGCCGAGAAGCCCTTGTTAAACGTCCTGAAGTTTATCAAAGAAGAAGGACAGAAGTTTGACGATCATCATATTATTAATGTGTTGATTGGTCAAAATAATCAGCCTATTTCGTCTTACAAGCACGATGCACATGTCTTGTTTGGAAGCGGGAAAGAAGAAGGTGTCAATTACTGGAATTCATTAATCCGCCAAGCTGAGTTAGCCGGCTTTATTAAAAAAGATATCGATCATTATGGTTTGTTGAACCTGACGGATTTGGGAGAGAAATACCTCAAGAATCCTTATGGTCTAAAATTTATACTCAACAGACCGATGGAAAATGGTGATGAGGATTCGGCGGAGGATGTAGTACAAGGGGCTGGAACCTTGGATAATGAATTACTGAAAATGCTGAAAGAGCTTCGTAAAAAAATTGCCAAGCAGAAGTCGCTACCTCCCTTTGTCATCTTTCAGGATCCATCGTTGGAAGAGATGTGTACACATTATCCCATATCTACGGATGAGATGAAGCAAATCCATGGCGTGGGGGCAGGAAAGGCCTTGAAATTTGGTACTCCTTTTGTCGAATTGATTAAGACTTATGTAGAAAGCAATGATATTGAGCGTCCGCAGGATATGGTTGTCAAATCTGCGGCCAACAAGTCGGCGTTGAAAGTGTCCATTATTCAGAATATCGATCGCAAGATTGGTTTGGAAGATATTGCGTCATCGAAGGGTATCACCTATGAAGACTTACTGAAAGAGGTCGAATCTATTGTTTATTCAGGAACACGGTTAAACATTGGGTATTTTGTGGATGAGATGATTGATCAAGATAGGCAAGATGAGGTTTATGACTATTTTAAATCAGCAGAAGAGGATTCGATAAAGACCGCCTTAGCCGAACTAGGTGAGGAGGATTATACCTATGAGGATATTCAGTTGATGCGTATCAAATTCATGTCTGAATTGGGAAATTAACTGGAAAAATGATTAATACATATTTATCGAAAATAGAAAATGGATCGTCTCGCCAATTTTTTCTGATGGCGGGACCATGTGCGATAGAGGGGGAGGAAATGGCTTTACGTATCGCGGAAAAGATAATCACGATTACAAATAAGCTGCAAATACCTTATATTTTTAAAGGATCTTATCGTAAAGCAAATCGTTCCAAGGCAGATTCGTTTACCGGAATAGGCGATGAGAAGGCGTTAAAGATTTTAGAAAAGGTAGGAAAGGAGTTTGGTGTTCCTACCGTCACGGATATACATGAAAGTCATGAAGCGGCTATGGCCGCGGCTTATGTTGATGTGCTGCAAATTCCGGCTTTTTTGTGTAGACAGACGGAGCTACTCCTTGCGGCAGCAAACACCGGTAAGGTTGTAAATATTAAAAAGGGACAGTTTTTGTCGGCCGAATCGATGCGGTTTGCGGTAGATAAGGTCAAGGAAGCGGGTAACGAAAAGGTGATATTGACTGATCGTGGTAATACGTTTGGGTATCAGGATCTGATTGTAGACTTCCGAGGTATTCCTGTTATGCGTTCGTTTGCTGTACCTACGGTGATGGACTGTACGCATTCTCTACAGCAGCCTAATCAAGCTTCAGGCGTAACGGGAGGTAAACCGGCACTCATTGAAACAATTGCTAAGGCAGCTATTGCTGTTGGGGCGGATGGACTTTTCATAGAAACACATCCCGACCCGGCTCTCGCAAAATCTGACGGAGCCAATATGTTACGTTTAGATTTGTTGGAAGGCTTATTGGTAAAACTGGCCAGAGTGAGGGAATCAATTCTTTAATGTCTGGCATAGTATTGTTTAGCTCTGTATTACACGTATTATGATTACAGAACAAGAAAATAAGTATAGAATATCTGCTGTATTTATAGCTAAGATCATCCTATTCATCATATTTGGTGCCTTATTTTATTACAGAGATATACAGCAAGGTGCCCTGCTTTACCAGATTATAATCGGAATAAACTCTTTTTTAGTTCCTAGCATAATTGTATCTGTTATTCGAGTTGTCATTATATCGGTATATAATGCGCGGCATGTCAAGGGGTCTGTGAGAGGGAATTTTGTTTTGGGAATCAACAGGTTGACGACCATGTTGAATGTGATCTTTCTAATTGTGGGTCTTATGGTGGCTATGGGGGTTAATCCATTAGATTTTTTGATGAGCCTTACTTTTGTGGCAATGGCCATAGCCGTATTGTTCCGAGATTACATCACGAATATGTTGAGTGGCTTGTTTGTCATGTTTTCGGAACAATTATCCGTGGGTGATCGAATAAGGGTAGGGGAACATGAAGGTCGAATAATAGATGTTACTTTTGCTCATATTGAAATCCAAAATGAAGAGGATGATATCGTTATGGTGCCTAATAACTTAGTCTTTAATAACCCTATAATCAACCTTTCGGCGCACCGATCCAGTTTGTTTACGGTGAAGTTTGAATTGCCTTTACCTTCTGCTTTGGCGGTAGAACAGCTTGAAGAGGAGGTGCGTATATTTCTTAGAAACCATCCTAATCTCGCTAAAAATAATGAGATTAATCTGGAAATTGTGGAGATTGGAAAGGACTATGTGCGGTATAAAGTAGAGTTATATGCGACCCAAACCAGTAACCGCTTACATCGTCAACTGGAGAATGAATTGTTACGGCATATACTGTTGTTTGAAAAGGAACGATTTAGATCCTCCTAACTTTGATGCTTTCCACAAAATGGTGAGAACCTTTGTATAAGATTAAATCAGCTCTATATTTCGTGGGGAGAATATTGTCGTGTAGGTTGGGTTTATTTATTTCATTCCATATTTGGTTGGCTTTGTTCCTGCTCTCCTCGGTCGACAAGTCAGCATATTTATGGAAATAAGAATTTGTGTTCTGGAATGCCGTAATCCGTAATGATTCGAACCGGTTGATATACCAGGTCAGAATGTCTTTCTCCAGAGCATCTACATAAATGGAGTAGTCGAAAAAATCAGAGACGAATACTTTATTGCTATTTGGCGACCGTTGGGAGCTGACCTGCAGAACGTTGATGCCTTCGATGATTAAAATATCCGGACTATCAATGGTCAATTTTTCATCGGACAACACATCGTATTCCAAATGGGAATATAAAGGTACTGTTAATGATGTTTTTCCAGACTTTACGGATGAAAGAAAGCTAAGTAGTTTTTTGGTGTCATAGCTTTCCGGAAAACCTTTTCTATTCAGTAAACCCCGCTGGGTCAACACCTTGTTCGGGTATAAAAAACCATCTGTCGTGACGAGTTCAACCTGAGGTTTGTGTGGTAGCATGGACAATACCTTCCGGAGTACACGTGCAGTAGTACTCTTCCCTACGGCCACCGAACCGGCTATACCAATAATGAAAGGAAGCTTTTGTTGATTTCTTTGGAAGAACAGATTGTTGTCATTTCGTAAGCCATCGTAATTTTTGATATGCAGTGCTAAGAGGTGAGCTAAGGGAAAATAGATATCTTCGATTTCTTTGATATTTAACGGTTCATTCAAGGCATGCAATTGCTCGAGATCACTTGTACCAAGGTTATGATTGAAGCGTCCGTTCAGACTTTTCCATTCTTCCCGAGAGAATTCATGGAACGGACTACTTAAAGTTTGTTCTTCTAATATCGATATCATATTGAACTGTTAGAATCCTCCAAATATACGACAGGACACCTATAAATCAAGCTTTTTTATACAGTATATTGCTTGAATCCTACTCATCTAACAGTCCTTCAATAATAAGTGTTCCGGTTGCTGGATTCGTAGCTAATGGAACATTCCATAAATCACAGATACGCATAAGCATCTGAATATCTGGCTCATGGGCATGCTTACCTAGGGGATCTCTGAAGAAAATAATGCCATCAACCTTTCCTTCGGCGGCTAAAGCAGCGATTTGTGCATCTCCACCCTTAGGGCCGCTCAATTTTAATTCCACATCAAGCCCCGTTTGCTGTATATACGACCCCGTTGTTCCTGTTGCTAAGAGTTTGGCCTTTTTTAAGTAGTGCAAATGGTCTTTGACAAAGCCAACCATTTCTGCTTTTTTGCCGTCATGTGCGATTAATGCGAGAGTTTTCATGGAAATTATTTATAATATATATAGAGTTTTAACCAAAAAATAAATAAGCTAGGAATATAGCCGCTATTAATCCGACAAGATCTGCGATTAGACCGCAGGTCAAAGCATACTTCGTATTTTTAATACCTACCGAGCCGAAATAAACGGCAAGTACATAAAATGTCGTCTCAGACGATCCCTGGATAACGCTGGCAAGTCTTCCCTGAAACGAATCGACACCGTATGTTTGCATCACATCCACCATAAGACCACGAGCCCCACCACCACTTAATGTCTTCATCAGCCCAACGGGCAATGCCGGAACAAAGCGCGTGTCTAAACCTAAGGAAGCAGCAATGCTCCCTATTCCGTTTACGATATAATCCATACATCCCGTCGTGCGGAATGCCGCAATAGCGACTAGGATAGCGATGAGAAAAGGAATGATCATGACGGAAGTTGTGAATCCTTCTTTAGCGCCATCAATAAAAGCATCGTATACATTTATTTTTTTTGCCGCACCGTAAGCAATAAAGAGAATAATAATGGAGAAAATAAGCAATCCCCCAATAAGACCTGTGACTTTTTGCATTTCTTCAGGGGGAAGACCTTGCAGTCCAAAATATAAAAGACACATCAACCCAATGAATATCCCTAAGAAAATAAGTACAGGAAGTTTTAGTAGGTTGATCCGTTGGTAGAAAGCTACCGCAATCATTCCCGAAAGAAAGGATATAAAGGTTCCGATTAAGGAGGGGATAAATATATCTGTCGGATTTGCAGCTCCACTGGCCATCCGTAAGGCGATCACGGATGTGGGGATCAGGGTAATGCCTGCCGTATTCAATACCAGGAACATAATTTGTGCATTGGTCGCTGTATTCTTATCCTCATTGAGTTCTTGCAGCTCCTTCATCGCTTTAAGTCCTACAGGAGTAGCGGCATTGTCCAGCCCTAGCATATTGGCGGAGAAATTCATGATGATGGACCCGTTGGCGGGATGTCCTTTCGGTACGCCTGGAAATAGTTTGCTAAAGAAAGGGCTTACTCCCTTAGCAAATACAGAAATCATACCGGCTCTTTCCCCTATTTTCATAATACCCAGCCAAAAGGCCATAATCCCTATTAAACCTAACGAAAGCTCAGCGCCGGTTTTGGCACTATCAAAAAGAGCATTAATAAGATTTGAAAATATTTCGGTATCTCCAAAGAAGATGAGTCTGACGAGGGCAACAATAAAAGCAATGACAAAAAAGGCTATCCAGACGTAATTTAAAGCCATATAGTTATATTATATTTTGTAAATGTAAGATTTATGGCGGATTGTTACAACCTGTGCGAGTAATCGGCTGGAGAATTATTGCTTTTTATAGAAAATGATTTTTATCTTTTCGAAAAAGAAGCTTTGTAGTGCGGTTAGCAGTAGCTGAAGTATGATTAGATGTAATGATAGTTTGGGTTATCATTAATATTGCTGATATTTATAAATATCATTATATTTGATGATGTTATAAACACCAAAGGGTATGCATGTAATAATAATAGGAGATGTCGTGAATTCTAGACGAATGCAGGCAAGTGTATGGTTGCCCGTTTTAGAAGAAGCCCTGCAGCGGTATGCCAAAAAATTTGATATATTTAGGGGAGATAGTTTTCAAGCTGAGCTGCCAATCGAAGCGTGTTTCAAGTTTGTTTTTTATTTGAAAGCCCGTATGAAGTCTTTGAGTCATTTAGATGTGAGGTTAGGGATAGGTATCGGAGAGATCGACTATTCGGGTGATAGCGTAAAAAATTCGAATGGTCAGGCTTTTATATATTCTGGAGAAGCATTTGACTCCCTGCGCAAAGATTTCGTCCTGATTCGAAGTCACTGGCCGGAATACGATGAGCCTGTGAATATTATGCTAGAATTGGCTATGGAGCTCAGTGAAAAATGGACCGTCAATATGGCTGAAAGTGTGGCAGTAGCCTTAGAAAACCCTGAAGCCAATCAAAAGGAATTGGCCGGTATGTTAAAGCGTAAATACCAAAGTCAGGTAAGTACGGAGTTGAGTAAAGCACATTTTGTGCAACTATCGAAGGTCATTGATTATTGTACAAAAGAATTAATAAAGCGATGTTGATCTTATTTCTTAAACTTTTATTGGCACATCTAGTGGGTGATTTTGTTTTACAAACGAAGAAACTGGTCATCAAGCGGAGAGAAAACGTCTTCTACCTGCTTCTGCATGTGTGTGTCCATATGGTCTTGTTGTGTTTTGTGTTTTTCCAGGACATCGCTACGAGCTGGCCCTATATTGCATGCATTGGCTTTACTCATTTGGCAATTGATAGTATGAAAATAGTGTGTGAGAAAAAGTGGCCATCGAAGCCCGTTCTATTTTTCTTAGTCGATCAGTTTTTTCATGTATTGGTTATCCTTGCTGTTGTTTTTTGTATCTATGGGGTACCTCAGCATAGCTTGGTTTTGTTGACTTCGGCCCCGTCTTTGGCTTATATAGTGGCTTTATTGCTTACGGTGGCAGTCAGTCCGATATTTTTGCGTGTTTTTTTCTCTAAATGGAACCAAGAACATGTTTTGCATGCTAAGAAACATGAAACACTATTGGATGCCGGTTTGTTGATAGGTGTAATGGAACGCCTTATCATTGTTTTGTTTATTCAAGTAGGCTTTTTGTCCGGTATAGGTTTTTTATTGGCCGCCAAATCCATTTTTAGGTTTGGAGACCTGACAAATGCAAAGAATACAAAGTTTACAGAATATGTGCTGGTGGGAACGTTTGCCAGTTTTTTAATAGCTATTGCGATAGGTTATGCGTTGCGTATAACATTGAAGTACTGCTGATGATCGTAACGAAATCATCTACTCCTTATGGTAGATATTTAAATATGACACCATTATTTGATACGTCCTGCTCGAAATATAATAGGGAAATTGACCTTTCGGACTTCCGCCGATCCCCAGGCTTCTTTTAAATCTGATGATATTTCGTCTATGGGGTTGTATCCCTTAGCGTCCATAAAATGCTTTACGGCTGACCAAGTATGAAGATAACCGATAAGGTTGTCGTAATTCCAAAGCTTGATGTTATTGATTTCCGGTGTTTCGAGTTCTCGAAAGGGGAAAGGAATTGTTTGGTATTTTTCTTGGATATATTTTCGTTCAACAGCCCAATACTCACCGATGATATCTCGGTATAATGTGCGGACAACAGCATCCACTTCGGGTGTAATATTATTCAATTCGTAGCCTATTATTGCGATGAGGCTGTTTGGTTTCCCCACCCGTCTTACCTCATCATTGAATTTGTCAAAGTCGAACCAATGTACGGCTTGTGCAACGGTGATTAGATCGAAGCTGTCATCGTCAAAGGTTGTGTTTTCGGCCGGTTGTAGTGAATAACGAATATTGTCGGCGGGGTGAGCATGAAGAAGTTGAGATTGGCTGATGTCGGTTGCTTCGACATGCGAAAAGGTTTGGGCTAACTCATGCGCAACTTGGCCGTTTCCGGTTCCACAATCCCAAGCTTTTTGCTTTTCCTTCAAAAAGGGGTATAGAAAATCAAAGATGGTTTGCGGATAGTCGGGACGAAATCTGGCATATTTGTCGGATATGGTCGAGAAGTAATCTTTCATAACACAACATCTTTCCTATAAATTTAATGAAAAAAATGAAAAGGCATACAAAAAATGAAAACTTTTTTGTTACATCTGTCTGCATGGTTCACCGAAAGATAAAAATATATACAATTTTATTGCAAGAATATGTATATTTTAGATCATATGAATTGGGTTGAAATTCCGTCCGAGTATTTAATGAAAGATGCTATTCAGCTCGTGAACTTGCCTGAGAAGACCTTTTGTTTAGTTTTTTATGACGGAACTTATGTGGCTTTTTCGCGTAAGTGTCCACATGCAGGAGCACCGCTAGTCGATGGGTGGTGTGAAGAAGGACATCTTGTTTGTCCGTATCATCGACAGAAATTTGACCTGAAAACGGGAAAGGGGTTAGCGGGGCAAGGCAATTATATCGATATCTATCCAACCAAGCAAGAGGGTGACAAGTGGTATGTAGGAGTGAAGCCTACATTTATACAGAAACTCTTTGGAAAAATAAAATAATTAACCAATTCAAATTCATGTTCGTGTTTGTGGCAATCAATTAGCGATTGATGCTTGTTATCTATAATGTTTTCTTTAGTTTAATCTGCTTGTTTGGTTGTTTTATCTATATTTTATTGTGTTGTTTGTTGGTTGTTGTGATTTTTTATCAAAAAATATTCATTTTATTGATATAATTTTTATTTATTTGCATTGTTTAATGTAAAACATGTAATAATTATGAGTTTGTCTGGTAAAAAATCATTTGTTCCTATTTTATTAATGACTATTGTTGTTATTTTAGCAATATTTTATTCTAGTTTGCCTGATGTTGGTAAAAACTATGAATATAATGGTGCTGATATTGCTTGGATGTTGGCTTCTGCGGCTTTGGTTTTGATTATGACTCCAGGCTTAGCCTACTTTTATGGCGGTATGGTCAAAAAGAAAAATGTAATTTCCACGATGTTACAAAGTTTTATCTGTATGGCCGTCATTGCTGTGTTGTGGGTTGTATTTGGTTTTTCTTTGGTCTTCGGTGAGTCGGTTGGTGGAATAGTTGGCAATCCGACGACATATTTCATGTTTAACGGTGTGTTGGATGGAGAACCGTGGTCCGGGGCACCAACCATTCCTTTCACGCTATTTGCGATGTATCAACTGAAGTTTGCCATCATTACGCCGGCACTTATTACGGGCGCATTTGCGGAAAGGATTCGGTTTACATCTTATGTGCTTTTTATTTGTTTGTTTTTCGTTTTTATTTATGCGCCGTTGGCGCATGCCACTTGGCATCCCGATGGAATCTTATACAAGATGGGCGTTTTGGATTTTGCGGGAGGAACAGTTGTACATATGTCGGCTGGTTTGACAGCTTTGGCTTCAGCCATTTACCTCAAGCAGGGTAAAGATTTCAAAGAACATACCCCGGCACGTATTACCTATGTGTTGCTCGGAACAGGGATGCTGTGGTTTGGTTGGTTTGGCTTCAATGCGGGTTCGGCTTTCGGTGCTTCCCAATTGGCAGCTACTGCCTTGGCAACCACTTCAACGGCCTCGGGTGCCGCTGCACTGACTTATATTTTCTTTGACGCGGCTCGGGGTATAAAGCCATCGGCTATGGGCGTATGTATAGGTGTAGTGGTCGGGTTGGTCGCGATTACACCGGCAGCTGGTTTTGTAACTGTACCCCACTCTTTGGTGATAGGTGCAGTAGCGGCAGTAATTAGCCGTCTTTTGATTGACTGGAGAACCAAGTCGAAATTGGATGATACCTTAGATGTATTTCCTAGTCACGGCGTAGGGGGTATGGTGGGCATGTTACTCACTGGTGTATTTGCACATAATGCTATCAATGAAGCTGTCGAAGTGAATGGTTTATTTTACGGCGAAACGAAGCTTTTTGTCGCGCATCTCATCGGCTTGGTTGGGGCCTCGATATTTACACTCGTTATGGCATTTATCTTATTAAAAGTTACCGATTCGATTTCTACTTTGCGTGTCACGGAAGAGGATGAAGCAGTGGGGCTAGATATTTCCCAACACGGCGAAAAGCTTTAATACCCATATATTACCTGAAGAATGATGAGCAATCCCTGGTTCAGCAAAAGCCAGGGATTTTTATATTTAAACAATTTTATGTAAAAAAAGATAGCGGTGTTTCTGGGAAAGTTAATTTTTGTACCTTTGTACCATCAATTCAAGCTATGAGTGACGCTATAAAACATGAGTGTGGTATTGCACTTATCAGATTATTAAAACCCCTTTCATATTATCAGGAAAAATATGGTACTCCTTACTACGGGATAAACAAGTTGTATCTCTTGATGGAGAAGCAGCATAACCGTGGTCAAGATGGGGCAGGTATCGCAACGATAAAGTTTGATGTAAAGCCGGGAAACCGCTATATCAGCCGATATCGGGCAATGGGGGCATCGGCCGTCGCGGATATTTTTGAATATGTCCAGAAGAAATTTGCGTCGGTTAGTAAAGCTTTTCCACATGAATCCAAAGACACCCAGTGGTTGAAGGATAATGTGAGTTTTACGGGGGAAGTGCTTTTGGGGCATTTAAGATACGGTACTCATGGCAAAAATAGTATCGAAAGTTGCCATCCCTTTTTAAGGCAAAATAATTGGATGACCAGAAATCTTGTCGTTGCCGGTAATTTCAATATGACGAATGTCGATGAATTGCTACAGCAATTGTATGATTTGGGACAGCATCCCAAAGAGCAAGCTGATACAGTTACAGTATTGGAGAAGATAGGACATTTTTTGGATGATGAGAATCAAGAATTGTTCGATCAATTTAAAGATGATGGCTATTCAAATATAGAGATTTCCGCACAGATTGCTCAAAATCTGGATGTTGCCAAGATCTTAACGCGTTCCGCAAAAACGTGGGACGGTGGGTATACCATTGCGGGGATTTTTGGACATGGGGATGCATTTGTTATGCGCGATCCAGCGGGTATTCGGCCGGCGTTTTATTACCAAGATGATGAAATATTGGTCGTAACATCCGAAAGACCGGTTATCCAAACGGCATTCAATATACCCGTAAGTTCGGTTAAAGAGATCAAACCAGGGTATGCCCTGATTGCAAAAAAAGATGGCACCATCACCCAAGAAATGTTTCGTCAACCCGTAGAACAAAAATCGTGTTCCTTTGAGCGTATTTATTTCTCCAGAGGATCGGATGCGGATATCTATAAAGAGCGTAAGGCACTAGGTAGGTTGTTATGTGATCAAGTGTTGACATCTGTCAAATACGATATTGAAAATACCGTTTTTTCCTTTATCCCCAATACAGCGGAAGTATCGTACTACGGTATGATGGAAGGAATAAGCCAATATGTGCGGGACTACCAGAAGGAGGTGTTGCTCAAGCGCGACGAGAAGATATCCGATGCTGAACTTGAAAAGGTGTTGAATATCCATCCACGGTTTGAAAAACTGAATGTAAAAGATGCCAAATTGCGCACGTTTATTACGCAGGATGCCGATCGTCAGGATATGGTACAGCACGTATATGATACCACCTATGGTATCGTGCGCAATGATCAGGATACCATTGTCGCTATTGATGACTCGATCGTTCGTGGTACGACGCTGAAGCAATCTATATTAACCATCTTGGATAGACTCCATCCGAAGAAAATCGTTATTGTTTCTTCTGCCCCTCAAATAAGATACCCGGATTGCTACGGTATTGATATGTCGCGAATGGGCGAATTTGTAGCATTTGAAGCCGCTATTAATTTATTGAAGCGTCGGGGGATGTCCCATATCATAGAGGAGGTCTATCAAAAGTGTTTAGCTTCGACCACCAAGCCCAAAGATGAGGTAGAAAATTATGTAAAGGATATTTATGCACCTTTTACGGATGAAGAAATTTCTGTGGAGATTGCTAATATTGTGCGCCCACATCATCTGACAGCCGAATTGGAGGTTATCTTTCAAACATTAGATAACCTACATATTGCTTGTCCAAATCATAAAGGCGACTGGTACTTTTCCGGTAATTACCCGACAGCAGGTGGTAATAAAGTTGTCAATAGAGCCTTTATGAATTGGATGGAAGGTAAGAATGTGCGCGCTTACTTCAGTAGTTAATACGCTAATACGCGTCGCTATCCGTCTTCGTTTTTACTTTTAAGTTGATCGTTTTTGGGGATCTCTTCGCTTTCATTTATTTCTTTATAGGTGACTTCGGTTTGTGCTTGCGTATTATCCTCAATTTTTGTTTTGACATCGATCTGGATTTTCTTTTTGTTTCGTGGGAGACGTACAATACCCCATTTCATGAGCAATTCCTGCGTAGCATTACGCTTTAGATGTTCCTTTTCAGGTTCTCCAATCAAAAAGCCAAAAGCTTGCATATTGGGGATCGCATCGAAAAGAACTTTTAATGTTGCGATAAAAGGTAATGCCAGAATTAATCCAGCTAATCCGAAGAGCATTCCGCCAAGTAATATACTAATGATTGCCATGAGGGGGTTTATACTGACCTTACTTCCGACAATATTTGGTGTAATGATATTTCCTTCCAAAAACTGAACCACCTGAAACCACGCGACGACACCGATAGCATACCAGGCACTATCTTTGACTGCTAAGGCAAACAGCGCAGGTAAAATCGATCCAATAGCAATACCAATATAGGGCAAAAGCATTAATAGGGAAGCCAAGGTGCCAAAAAACCAAGCATAGTCTATACCTAGAACCATGAGACCCACTGTATTCAATACGGCAACGATTCCCATCACCGTTATTAATCCCACAAGATAGCTCTGTACGACAACATATATTTTGTTTAGTACCTCATTAACTTTCTGTTGTGGTGTAGATTTGAAAGCCTTAAAGAAAAACTCCCGAAAGAAATCGCGATAGTATAGCATAAAGAAACTATAGAGTGGTACTAAAATCGCACTTGCCAACATGCTGCCGATCGAACCAAAAGTGGATGTAAGCACGCTCCCTACATTTTCCAAGGACTTGTTTCCTTGCTCCCTAAGCTTGTCTAGGACTTGGTTTTTCCCTATGCCAAAATTTTCGTAGAGCCACTCTTGTCCGCCGGCGAGTACCGACAATACCTTACTAGTAATCGCTGTAGCATCTTTGCCGATGATGATGCTTTGATGTACAATAAACCAAAGTATAGCCGATATAATCGTGATAGCAATGGTTACAGATAGTAAAGCTGAAAAGGCTCTGCCTAACCGTATTCGTTCAAAAAGCCGCGCAAGAGGAAAAAGCGAAATAGAAATTAATGTCGCAAACAACAGGGGAAGAAGTACGCTTTGCGAGACGTACATGAGTACCAAGATGAGTACGAGGGCAAATAAACTAGACGCTAGATCCAACGAATAGGTTCTTTTGGAAGGAGAGTTTTCCATGTGCGATTTAATTTAAGGTGTATATTTCTATTCCAAGATACGATAAATGTTATAGAATAAAAATCCTATTGAATTAAATTAAAAGGCTAATTTATACTGAGCTATTGATTCTATTTATTGTTTATATCGGCGATATGGAGTTTCTGTCTGGCTAGTTCGGAGCAAAATACTGTGGTTGCAATAGCTACATTGAGCGATTCGGTCTGACCAATTCGAGGTATGGTAACCTTATGATTAATGTTTTCTAGTAGACTTGGGCGGATGCCGTTGCCTTCATTTCCCATGATAATTAAACCTTCCTGACCAAAGTCGGTCGTGTAGATTGATTGGCCATCTAATACTGCCGCAAAAGTCGGTAGGGAGACTGTATTTATAAATTCTTCGATATCGACATAGTCTATCGTTACCCGGGACAGCGCGCCCATAGTTGCTTGTACAACCTTCGGATTAAAAGCATCTACTGTGTTTTTTGAACATATAATATGGGATATGCCGAACCATTCGGCTGTTCGAATGATGGTGCCCAGGTTTCCCGGATCCTGTACATCGTCCAGCACCACGCTATGGTGGCCTTTGAGACGAGCAGGGTTGATATTTTCGGGAGAGGAGGGTAATTCGACCAAAGCAAGTGTTCCTTGGGGATTTTTGAGGCTGCTTATTTTGCTAAATGTTGCGTCCGATACGATTTCACATTTTATATTTTGAGGTATTTTATCCAATTTTGTATGCGCATCAGCAGTGGAAAATATTTTCTGTACCTTGTAGGGCGAATGCGTAAATTCGAGTACAGATTTTATTCCTTCGACGACAAAAAGATTGTGTTGAATGCGGAATTTTTTATGCTGTAATGCCTGAATAAGGCTGATTTGAGCTTTTGACAACATTGGATGAATGATAGGATACCGTATATTATTTTTTACAAGTATAGGACTTTTGCTGCTAATTTTTAACTCTTGTCGATCGGCAAAGTACCTAGAAGATGATCAATCGCTTGTAACGGATATTGATCTAGAAGGTGTACCCATAGTGTGGCGAGAGCAGGTCTTGCAGTATGTGTCGAACGAGATACGTCCCAACTCGGTCTTGAACTTGTCTATTTATAATATCTTCAATACAAAAGACGGACGTTATAAAAAGGAAAAAATTCGTCAGGTTGGCGAGCCTCCCCATTTGTTGGATTCTTCCTTAGTAGAGCTCTCCAACACGCAGATACAACGGTTTTTACAAACAAAAGGCTTTTTTAACGCGCAGGTTCAACCCATCGTCACGACAAAAAAGAAGAAATCAAAAATCACGTTCGAGGCAACACTCGGAGCATCATACCATATCAAAGATATTTCGTATAATTTTGAGGATAAGAAGATTGGAGCGGTGTATGAGGATAGAGTAAAACCGCAAACTGTTGTTGTTAGCGGTGATCAATATGATATGCAAAAGCTGCTGACGGAGCGAGAAAACTTGTACCTATCGGCTAAGGATTTGGGCTATTTTGATTACCTCCGCCAATATATGCGTATCGGAGTGGATACCAATTTAACGGGAAATTATGCGAATTTGTCGATGACTATCCTGAAGCCAGATTCTGCCGATCAACAAGTTTATACCATCAATGACGTATATCTGACCCTTCAAAAACCAGACGTTGTGTCCTCTTCGTCTCTCTCCACGTATGATTCGACCGCCAAGATAAATTTTCGGGATGAGACCGGGAATTTTAGATTGAAACCGCTTGCACGTTATATGTTCTTGCGATCCGGAGAGTTGTATAGCCTGAAGAAAGAAAATATTTCGTATGATCGTCTATACGAGACAAATGGTTTTCGAAGTGTACGGATTAACTATGAAAAAGAAGAAAGCAATTTATTGAATGTGTACTATGAGCTGATACCCCGATCAGTTATGGCTAATCAGATGGAAGGGGAATATACCTTTAGCTCGGGTATGAGCGGGTTCAATGTAGGTAATACCTTCTCACACCGCAACATATTTGGTGGATCGGAATTGCTAGAAATTAAGTTACGGTATGGTGTTTTGTTCGACCCTCGCTTGGAAGGAGACCTTTCCCAGAAAATATTTAATAACGATTTTCAAGTGGGTGTAAATTTGATTGTCCCACGTTTACTGTTGCCCTTTAACATCCACAATGCAGGTGAATATGGTCTTCCCCGAACGACACTATCATCCAGTTTGCAATTGTTTAATCAAGATCAGACCTATTCCAACCGGTACTTTATTAATACTTTGAACTATTCTTGGTGGCAGTCGTCTTCGTTGCAACACAGCTATACACCCTTGGTTCTGGAATACCGTTTAGGTCGCTTGGATAACGCTTTTAAGCAAAGCTTGCAAAGCGAAGGGTACGGGCTGTACGTGGAGTCCAATGATAGGGAATATTTTGGGTTAGGATCACAATACGCCATCACGTGGAATGCCCCGAGCTTATTGAAATTGGAGAATTTTTCTTATGTCAAAGGATCCGTGGATGTCAGTGGTAATACATTAGGCATAATGAGTACACTTTTCAATTTCTCGCAAAACAGCTCTGGTGAAAAGTTACTGTTCAATGTGCCTTATCTTCAATACATTAAAGGGGAAGTAGATTATCGATGGTATAGGTTTCTCGGCGGAAATCGTCAGTTCGTCCTGCGGTTTAACGGAGGGTTGGCTTTGCCTTACGGTAATAACTCCAAACTTCTTATTTTTGAAAAAAGCTTTTTTGCAGGAGGGATGAATGGCATACGCGCTTGGCAAGCAAGAACATTAGGCCCCGGAAATTACAATAGAGAAGTTTTGCCTGAAAATTTACGGTTGAATTTAAGAAATTTGGACCAGTTGGGCGAGATGAAGCTGGAGGGCAATATGGAGTATCGATTTCGGATATGGAACAACTTCTTCGGGGCAAAGATGAATGGGGCAACCTTTGTTGATATGGGGAATGTTTGGCGATTAAAGTCAGATGAGTTGAATCTCAATGGAGAATTTCAGCTGAATAGACTTTTCGATCAAATTGCAGTCGGAAGTGGGGTCGGGTTGCGGTTTGATATGGATTATTTTGTGTTGCGTCTGGATGCAGGATTGAAGATCAAAGATCCGCAGTTTGTGGGCAATGACCAATGGGTCGTTAAACATTGGTTTCGATCTAAGGATTTTAAATCCAATTACTATCTCCACCATCGTCCGGATAGGTATAGTTTTGTTCAGTATAATTTTGGTGTAGGATTGCCCTTTTAACTAGAAAAAGGCTTTAATGGTATGATAGGTGTTTTCTAAAATTTGCACCAAGGACAGACCTTTCGTAGAAGAAAAATAAACATAGATTAAAGCCAGTATGACGAAGGCGGTTAAAAACCGCTTAAACATATAGGCTATAAGCAAAATAATGCCTGGAATAATCAGTAGTAGCAAACCGTTGATTTTTACGGGAATTATTTCTTTGTCCGTTTTATAGAGAAAATATAATTTGCTGATGGAATTATGCTGATTTTTGTGTTTGAAGAGAGCAAAAGTCGATCCATCAATCGGATGAGAAGGAACAGCTACGCCGTCATGAAAGGTAAGACTTTGTTCAAAACTGTTGATGCTAAATTTAAACGTACCGTTGATATGCTCATTGACATTTTCCAGGGAGTCTACGGCGATTAAGGCAATCTTTCCGTTTGCTGTCAAGTTTTCCTTCACGATGAAATTTTCAATACGTTGGTACTGTCCCCAGACCAGTGTCGGGAAAATCATCGTTATAAAATAGAACAGCGATCTAAATCTTGCCATAATTTCCAGTGCAAGTATACTAATGTTAACGTGAAAATTCAAAAGCTTGAAATTTATTTTAGAAATGTAGATATACTTTGTACATTTGCTTCATCAATAAATCTTGTTAAAAAATGGAAAATACAATAGTTGAAAGACAACCCAGGAAAACAGAGAATAATGCCAATCAAACCCATTATTATATCTCGTTAACAGTTGCCATCATTATTGGAATAGTAGGTGTTTTTATACGTTTTGTGCCCGATGTGATTCCCGCTTTGGATCAATGGACGTTTGCATTTTCACTTATTGCTAATCTTGCATTGATTGTGGCATCTTTTATAGCTTTTAAAATTGTCTTTTCGATATTGGGTTTTGGTAAGAAGAAGTAAGATTTTCCCATCATTTATATACTAAGACAGAAAGCATCACGGTGAGTGATGCTTTCTGTTTTCTTTCCCATAGGCTAATACCTATCTTTGTCAATCAAAGATCCATCCATGACCACACAAGAAGAATTTTTAGATCATGTCAAGCGAAGTCTTGAAGAAGACCGTTTTATTAAGCTATCGCTAGGAAATTATAAAGGTTCGGAAATAGATTTAAAAAATATTTATATAAAACCCGTTTTGATTAAACGGGAGTTGAAGCTATCGTTTGTATATCGTTATCAACGCCGGGATATTACGAAAAACTATACGGTGTCCGAGGGATTAGTGCATATCGGCAACTTCTTACAAGCAGATGGTTTCCGTGTAGCTACGCTATTTACCGAAAAAGAAAACCAGATATGTCAGTATCAAAGAGGGAATAAATGGTCGATGTATGTAGAGAAGCCGTCTGCAACGAAACCAAGCTCCCTCACACACGACCATAAAAAAGAGCGTAAGATAAATCTCGCCGGTAAGCAGTATCTACACGAATTGAGGTTGACCGATGCGGAAGGGAAAGTATATAAAAATGCGCAGGATAAATGGAAGCAAATCAATCATTATATCGAGTTATTGAGCTCGGCTCTTCAAGATTTGCCAGCTAAAGATGAATTGAATATCGTGGATATGGGTGCTGGCAAAGGATACTTGACTTTTGCACTCTATGATTATCTAAACAATCAGTTGGACAAAAAGACTAGGATAGAAGGGATAGAATATAGACAAGACTTGGTAGACTTGTGCAATGAGATAGCCGATAAAGCCGATTTAGATAAATTACAGTTTCAGCAAGGAACCATTGGAGATTATATACCGGATACGGATTTGGATGTACTGATCGCTTTGCATGCTTGCGATACGGCCACGGACGATGCCATCTATAAAGGCATCGTAAACAACACGAACTTGATTGTGGTGGCGCCCTGTTGCCATAAACAAATCAGAAGGGAGCTGGAACAAAATAAGCCCAAGAACGATCTGGATTTTATGACCCAATATGGAATCTTTCTCGAACGGCATGCGGAGATGCTCACCGACAGTATACGTGCGTTACTGCTCGAATATTCCGGCTACCACACCAAGGTCGTCCAATTTGTATCGGACACGCATACCCCCAAAAATGTGATGATTATTGCGGTCAAAAAAGATAACTCAGCTAAGCGGAAGGAAGAAATATTCGCAAAGCTACAGGCACTCAAAAGCTATTTTGGAATTAGCCACCATCATTTAGAAAAGTTGATGAACTTAGATCACTAATAAGTATACTTTTCAACGGACTTGATTTGATTGTTGCCTTCCGTAAACACTAATGTGGGTTGATAACTATCTGCTTCTTCAGGTGACATGTTGATGAATGACAAGATATGAACGGTGTCGCCTACTTTGGCATGTAGAGCAGCTCCACCGTTCATACAGATATCTCCGCTACCTCTTTTCCCCGGCAATACATAAGTCATAATGCGGTTGCCATTTATAGCATTGTTAATATAGACCTGCTCGTACTTTTTGATACCAGCGGCATCTAACAAATCTGCATCTATCGTAATCGATCCGTTATATTTCACATTTGCTTCCGTAACTACCACCGTGTGGATTTTTGATTTTAATATTGTTAGTTCCATTGTTAAGTGTTTTTTAAGTAACGGACCGAAGGAATAGGAGTTTCGATATCCTTGTCCGGAGTAAACTGTTTAAATAGATAGGTATCGTTGTCTTGCAATATTGTAAAATGTGTACAACTAAAGTGTGCTGTAAAGATGTAGTGTTTGTCGATGTCAAATGCCTGTGGACATACGGCTTGTGCGGTATATAGCACTTCAGCATATGCTGAATAGCAGGTGATTTCAAAATATGGCGGATGATGCACCAAATGAAGCCATACACCTTCACCAATACCTCCCAGCCATTGTGCGTTAACGGGTAGGTGTGAAGGGCGTAAAGGTTCTTCCAAAAAGCCTATTTTAGGATTATTATCGTTTATGGATAATGAATGTACTTTCTGCCGGCTTAAGTTGTGTTTGAGAAGGCCCCACTGAAACCGTAAAGAAGCCCATCTATTCATTTTCCAGTGTGATAAAATCTTTTGTTCATAGCAGTAGATATATCCATCAGCGGAGGTATTGACCACATTACTCATCGGGCTTGCTTTTATACATTCAGGGTAGAGGATTTTTCGTATTCTAAAATCCTTAGGATCCATAGCATATGTGAGAATTTGTGCCACATAACGGGAGCAGCTATTATTCTTTGCGGCAAGGGCGCCATAAGGAATAGGGCCTTGCTGAACTAAATGTTCTGCATAATCGACTGCTTTTTTAAACGATATACCCGAAGTAGGTACGAATAATAAGCGTCCTCCACCATGGGTAGCTGTTTCCATAGAAGACAATTCCTGCAAAATATCCAGTAGATTGACAATTTCTCCAGTAGCAGGATCAAATTCTGCAAGCGTATTTATTTGGAGACGAGGGTCAAAATATTGCGAGCGGGCACGTCCGTAGCCACGTGGTGAAACATACCGTCCAAAGTCAAAATACCGTACGAGTCCTGTTCTCCTTTCCACCACTAAGATCGCTGCATGCCCCACTTTGAAGTTCAGGTTCTTAACGATCCCCCATTTTTTTAATAGGGACATCCATGCTTCATCGCCGTAAGCGGTTTGATCAGGCCATGCAAGAGGTAGCGCTATGTCGTTATACAATTCCATGGTTTAGATTTTCGGCATTTGTTAATTCCGGATATAATATTTGCCGATACCTGTCTCCATGATCTGCAAATAAAAGAACAACCTGAGCCTCTCTATCCAATTTGTGCTGTTGCATATACATATCTAATCCAGCGAGTACTGCGGCGCTGGAAAAACCTATCAGTTCATGATGCTCCCGGAAATAGGATAAGGCTATTTGTCTGCTTTCTTTTAAAAGGACCTGATATATGAGGTCTACACTATTGACGTCAAAAACATCGGGAACAAATGTACGACCGATACCCTCGATCCTTTCCATGGGAATCGGTATAGGAGGGAGGTTGCCATGCATGAAATAATGAGAAAGAACAGAACCTTTAGGTTCCACTCCACATATTTTTATTTTTGAATTTTGATTTTTTAGAAACCGCCCTATACCTGATATCGTTCCTCCAGTACCTATGCCCGCAAAGAAGTGTGTAATTGCCCCCTTTGTCTGTTGCCAAATTTCAGGTCCTGTAGTCTCAAAATGTGCCCTAGGATTGGCTTGATTGCTGTATTGATTGGTGTAGTAAGTATTCTGGTGCTGTTGTGCGTATTCCTGAGCCTTATGTTGTGTAGATTGGTGATCGGATATACCGTGCGAGTTTTCACAAATTTCGATGTGCGCGCCATATTTTTTCAGTAGTTCCAGCTTTTCGTTGGAACAATTCTTAGAAACAAAAACCTGTACGTTATAGCCGATCCCACTAACCATCCGAGCGATACTGATGCCTGTATTTCCACTGCTGGCTTCGACAAAAGTGCCTCCTGGACGTATTTTTTGTTGCCGTATAGCTTCATTAATCATATACCAAGCTGGTCGATCTTTGGATGATTCGCTTAGATTATGAAATTCTTCTTTGATATATATCGAGCATTGGTATTTTTCAGAAAGATATATGTTTTTACGAAGTGGCGTATTACCTATAGTTGATAGTTTCAAATTTTTTCCTTTTTCGTTATTCCGTTCTTAATATTTATGACGCCAATCCATATTATAAAACGATTTTTTTATCCGAAAATTGTGTTTTGGATTTATAAACCCTACATCAAGGATAATATTTTCCTACTAACTAACTCATTACTTTATGTTTGGAAGTGTACAAAAAGTAAATGGTGGAAATCAATTCATTCACGCTGTCTCTAATTCTAGGATTTGTTCTGCCAGTGCTTCCCATTGTTTTTGCAGTTGTTCATATTCTGCTTTTAACGAGTTGTACGTTCGTGTTGTTTCCTGAAGTTTGACAGCATTTGAAAAAACATCCTCCTGTGCCAGACGTATTTCAAGCGCTTTAATCTCCTCGTCCATTTGCGCAAGCTGTTGTTCTAATTGACTTAGCTCCTTATTTTTCTTTTGCAAGAGCTTATTTTTATCGACAGTAGGATCGACTTTTTCCCTTTTTGGTTGCTCCTTTACTACTTTTTTTGCGGTTGGTTCAGCGGGCTTGATAACACGTTTAGCATTCCACAACTCATATTCTTCGTATGTCCCCGGATATTCCTTAATCTCCTTGTTTTCAATAAACCAAATTTTGTTGGCTACATGATCTAAGAAATAACGATCATGGGATACGACAATAAATGTACCTTCATATTGCTGGAGCGCTTGGATTAATATATTGACCGAAGCCATATCCAAGTGATTTGTCGGCTCATCGAGTACTAGGAAATTGGCATCAGCCGTAAGTGCCTTGGCTAAAGCTACACGAGATTTTTCTCCTCCAGAGAGTACCTTCACTTTTTTGAATACATCATCGCCCGTAAATAAGAAGCATCCTAATATTGAACGGAGCTCTGTTTCGGTATGTTTCGGCGCAAAGGTTTGTAGTTCTTGTAATATGGTGTTTTCCAGGTGTAGGGCCTCCAGCTGGTGCTGCGCAAAAAATGTTTGGGACACGTTGTGCCCCTTGGTATTTTTTCCGGCAAACTCTTTATCAGCTTCGGCAATGATACGTAATAGCGTAGATTTACCCTTACCATTTGCACCAATCAGGGCAATCTTATCGCCTTTTTCGATAAGCCCATCGGTATTGTCTAATATATCCAGATTCGGATAGGATTTAGTTACATTTTCTAAGGTAACAACATGACGTCCCGAAGGTTTGGAAAATTTGAAGCTGAAGTTTACTTCTGGATTGTCATCATCCACGTCATCAACCTTTTCCATCCGGTCCAACGCTTTGATACGAGACTGTACCATCTTGGCTTTGGAAGCTTTTGCACGGAAACGCTCGATCAGGCGTTCTTCCTGTTTGATTTTTGCCTGTTGATTTTTAAACTGATTACTCTGAATCTCTTCGCGTAATGCCTTTTCCTCTAAGTAAAACGAGTAGTTGCCGGCATATAAGGTCAACTTACCCCGTCTGGCTTCCACGGTTTTATTGATAATTCGGTCGAGGAAATAACGGTCATGTGATACAATAACAATGGCACCTTCAAAAGCTTGTAGATAATTTTCGAGCCATTTGATTGAAGGTAGGTCCAAGTGGTTCGTTGGTTCGTCAAGCAAAAGGATATCCGGTGTTTGAAGAAGTATACGAGCCAACATGACGCGCATACGCCAGCCACCGGAAAATGTCGCCAAGGGGCGTTGTTGCTCTTCCTCGGAGAATCCTAATCCTGCTAAGATCTCATGCGCACGAAATTCAATGCTATAACCGTCTAAGGCCTCGAATTCCATTTGCTTATCACTCAGTTTGTTTAGTATATCATCCGAATAATCTACTTCTAGTTTTTTTAACAGCGCTTCGATTTCACCATGAAGTTGGTTTTGACGGGTAAACGCTTCCATGGCAACATGGAGTATACTCTTTTCAGAATGGTAGGACAATAAATCCTGATTCAGGTAGCCGATCTTTAAATCTTTGGCCATGGATATAGTGCCGGAGGTGGGGGCATATTCGCCTACAATCAGTTTTAATAAAGTAGATTTTCCCGTACCGTTTGCACCAATCAATCCCGCTTTATCGCCGGGTTTAATATGCCAATTTGCTTCATCATATAGCGCTCTTGAGCCTATTTCAAATGTTAAGTTGTTTATCGAAATCATTTACCTGCAAAAGTAATGAATATTTCTGCTTCTTTATCTACCTTTGTGCATATGCCTGTTGCATAAGGCAAGTTACGGAATGATGAGGTGATGGAATTACAGCGTGATGAGGTTACGAAGTGATGGGGTTGTGGGGGTGAGGATGCGTGTTACCTATCACTAGTTTGGAGGGAGGCAGGATTTTTGAATTTTTACTTTTAATTTTAAATGTACAAGCTAGTTAAACCGATTTTCTTTTCGATGAATCCCGAAAAAGCACACCATGTCGTGACAGGTGGTCTAAGGACCTTTACGAAGGTATGGGGGGCAAAATCTTTAATCCGATCTATATATGCGGTTAATGACCCTCGGTTGGAGCGGGAAGTTTTTGGTTTAAAGTTTAAAAACCCTGTAGGTCTAGCAGCTGGTTTTGATAAAAACGCAGAATATATCGACGATATGGCCAAGTTTGGCTTTGGCTTTATCGAAATAGGTACAGTTACTCCTAAACCGCAACCCGGGAACGATAAACCGAGGATGTTCAGATTGGTGTCCGACAACGCATTGATTAATCGGATGGGGTTCAATAATCAAGGTGCGGATGTAGCTGCAGGAAGGCTTCAATATTTGAAAAATAAGGAAGGCGTCATCATAGGGGGAAATATCGGAAAGAATAAGATCACACCCAATGAAGATGCGGTCAACGACTACATCTACTGTTTTCATGCGTTGTATGATTATGTCGATTATTTTGTCGTCAACGTCAGTTCGCCCAATACACCGGGTTTACGGGATTTACAAGAAAAAGAACCCCTGATGCAGCTCTTGAACCGGTTGCAGGAACTTAATCGGGTCAAACCTCAGCCCAAGCCTATTTTGTTGAAGATCGCACCGGATTTGACAGATAGCCAATTGGACGATATCATAGAAATCGTGACGGCTACACAAATAGCAGGTGTCATTGCTACGAATACCACGATCTCTCGTTCAGGACTAAAGAGCGAAGCGCGGCTAGTTAGCGAAGCCGGTGGCGTCAGCGGAAAACCTCTGACAGCACGATCGACGGAAGTTATCCGTTATCTATCCGAGAAATCGAATAAGGCTTTTCCTATTATTGGTGTAGGTGGTATCCATTCTGCACAAGATGCGATCGAAAAACTAGAGGCAGGTGCTTCATTGATCCAGATCTATACGGGGTTTATCTATGAAGGGCCGGCACTAATAGGGGATATTTGCAAAGCTATACTGAAGAGGGGGTAAAGACCATTCTTTGAACTGAAAAAAGCAGCTCAAAATGTGATCACTTGCTGGCTTCTAGTGATCACCCTTTCACAAAAGGTGACCGAAAGTGACTGCCTCTGCCTAGAGTTAAAAGCAATTCGGCCAGAGTTGAATCCGATTTGACTAAAGGTAAACGTGATCTAACTAGAGTCAAAGGCAATCTGACTAAAGGTAAACGTCATTCAACTAGAAATACGAGCAAAACAACCAGTAATACCTAAATCACAGCCGTGTCGGTAAGGAATTACGTCTTATTTTTCTTATGTGTTTTCTGCTCTGTTCGCTAAACGTCAAATGAATTTATTGCAATTTATAAAAAATCATTGGCGAGAATTGACAAACTTTTTGAAAAAATATTTGGTAATCTGATTCTATTCTTTTATGTTTGTTTTAATTATAGACCACACCAGACCAGACTAATATGTTCGTTTAGTCAAATGGTGAATATCTCTTAATTTTTTATCATGACTATAAACGTTAAAATATCAATTTTTCTTCAATTATCGATTGTTATTCTATATTGTTGGCCCGTAGTTATTCAAGCTCAGAGCCAGTCCGAAAGAGATATTCGAAATGCTCTCGAAAAGCATGATAAAGCTGTTCGTGTTTTTGGAGGTACGATGAGAGATCCTTTTGTTACCCTGGCGCCAGACGGCTATTACTACTTGGCGAGTACACGTCCAAGAAATGTATTTCCGGATGGAATGCCTGGTATGCAGTTCTTTCGAAGTCGAGATTTAGTGGGATGGGAGAAGTTAAACCCCATGTGGGACGCCCGAGATTCAGAGTATGGTAAAGAACTGATTGATGCAGCAAGCAAGCGAAACACACACGCTGGTATATGGGCTCCCGAAGTACATTTTATTGACGGGAAATGGGTGGTCGTCAATACGTCGAATATGCGTATGGCCAATATTTTGATGACGAAAGGTAAAGATCTGACTGGCCCTTACATCGAACCGATGGGCATAAATGTCGGTTTTCATCGCGACCCTACAATTTTTGTAGATGACGATGGAGCGAAGTATATGCTTGCGGGTTCAGCTGAGATTTTTAAGTTGAAAAATGATCTTTCGGGTTTTGAAGACTATCACAAGCTAATTGGTCCTGAGGACCGCTTGCTAGGCCATGAAGGGGTTTATGTCATCAAGGTTGGACGTAAATATGTCATGTTCGGAACAGGATGGAGCACCGATAATATGCGAAGAGGTACTTACAACTTATATTATTGTATAGCGGATAAAGTAACGGGCCCTTATGGCCCACGGAAATTTGCCGGACGCTACTTAGGCCACGGAACACCCTTCAAAGATAAAAAGGGACGTTGGTGGTGCACAGCTTTCTACAATGCTGACCATCCCACTTTAACTCCGGAAGAGGCAGCCACAATGGATTTGAGCAAGGCAGCCTACACCATCAATCAAGGAGGTCTTACAGTGGTTCCCATGGATATTTACGAAGAGAATGGTGATGTTGTTGTCCATGTCAAGGATGAGGCTTACCGCTATCCCGGAAAGGAAGAGGTACAAAAATTTGATATTAAATAAAGGAATGTTACGATTATTTATGATGAAACGATTTCTAAAAAGCTTTGTAATTTATGTGCTGTATTGTATCCCGGCTGTCTTATTCGCTCAGGGTAATATCACCCTGGAGAATGATAGCCTTCTTCTGGAATGGAAAAACACCGTAAATGGCTTTCAGCTTACAAAGGTTCTGATTAAAGGCGAAAATCACCCTATTTCATTGGCTAATACATCCGGAAAGTATGCTGTTATTTATACAGATCAGGAGATAGACATGAAGCCGGATTGGAGCCAGTTTGATGAAAATGTCCGAAATTTTCCGGATAAGTCTTACTTTTTAATCTATAACAAGTGGCATGAAAGTTTGAGTCCTGTCGCTATGAATACGGCCGGTACATCTACCGATTTTTTTCCGCATAAAGCTTATAAAAAAGATAATAAATTGGTATTTGAACACACTATTGCTGAAGGTGTAATAAGATCTATCTGGCAATTTGATCCCAAATACAATAATGATATTGTGGTGGAAGTTGAATTTGAAGCAAAAAAAGCAGGTTATTTTTCGTTGGCAACTCCGATATTGATGACATTCGAGGAAAAAGAATTGGAATGGGGAATGATTCCGGGTCATTTCCAAGGTGCGAGGTTGAATCATAATCTTGTACAGAGCTTTGCTTATGGACAAGGGATACCTGATAGACCTGTTGTGGTTCGCGAACGGACCGCTACAACATTATCGCCTTTGATTCACACAAAAAGTGGTGTTACGTTGGCTGTTATTCCATCTCCGGGGACAGGCCGAGATCCTTGGGCCGATAGTGTATCCACCCATTGGGATTGGAAACTAGGCTTGTCGTTGATGACAAGGGATAAACAATTATCACCGGTAGCTTATCATCCTGTCTTAGGCCAGAAAGGGTCGTTTATGAAAGCAGGGGAAGTAAGACAACTCAATTTTCGGTATACATTGAAGCAAGGCGATTGGTATGACGTCTATAGACATGCCATATATGATATTTACCAGTTTGGCGATTTTCTAGCAAAGAAAGAAACAAAAAAATCATTGACAGATAGGGTATGGGGGATGTTTGACTATGTACGAAAGGGCAGCACCTCGCTATGGCATACCTATGCATACAAAGGCTTGGAGATCGGGGCTCAAGAATATAATGGTCCGATTTTAGGATCGAATAAGGATGCGGTGAAGAATGCCGACTATGGGGCAATGTGGATGTTGGCCAGCCTTACTAATGATAACATATTGTTGGAAGACAGATTACCATATGCCCGAAACTTCAAGATTGCACAGCAGGAGAGCGAAAAGGAGTTCTTCAAAGGTTCGGTATCGGGACAATATTATTTATGGAAGAGCAAGCGCTTTACCGAAGAATGGGGAGACTATGCAGAACCTATAGCACTGACGTACTATGTCATGCTGGATATGGCGAATATACTCTTGTTTGAGCCTAACGATGAGGAATTGAGAAAGCGTTTAGAAATGGGGGCGGACAGACTCTTGGCTTGGCAGAAACCAGATGGTAGCTGGCCGGTAGCCTATGACCATAAAACCGGTACGGAGATGTTTGAGGATATACAAGATTTGAGGCCTACTTTCTATGGTCTACTGGTGGCTTATAAAATACTTAAAGAGGAAAAATACCTGGAGGCAGCAAGGAAAGGAGCTGAATGGTTTATTAAAAATGCTACGGATGAAGGCCATTTTCTTGGTGTTTGTGGAGATTTTCGTTTTGCGCCAGATTTTGCTACCGGACAAAGTGCTCAAGCACTGTTGGATCTATATGATGTGACAGGTGATAGCCATTATCTAGATGCGGCAATCCGTACAAGTCGTATTTACACAGCATCGGTATATACACATCCAATTCCAAGCAATTCTCCAAGACATGTTAACGGCAAGTTGATGAAAGAATGGGAAATCAGCCAGGTTGGGTTAAGTTTTGAGCACGGTGGTACGATAGGATCGGCTACACGTGTCCAAGGACCTATACTATTAGCGAGTCATGCCGGAATGTTTGTCCGTCTGTTCAAATTGACGGGTGACAGTCTGTATTTAGATATGGCAAGAGCGGGTGTATGGGGCAGAGATGCCTTTGTCAATAAGACAAACGACGTAGCTTCTTATTATTGGAATGGGTTGGATGATGGTCCGGGCAAGTTTCCGCACCATGCCTGGTGGCAGATAGGGTGGATTACAGATTATCTGATTTCGGAGGTTGAATTGCGGTCAGCGGGCGATATTACTTTTCCGGCAGGCTTTATTGCACCTAAGGTAGGGCCGCATAAGACCTATGGTTTTCGGCCGGGAAAAGTGTATGGAGAACAGGCTAGGTTGATCATGAAACAAGGCTTAATCACGCTTGATAATCCTTATATCGACTATATGGTGGCTAAAAACGAAGCCGGAAATAAAGTTTATGTGATGTTGCTCAACAATAGCGATAAACAGCAGCAGTTCGATTTACATTTGAAAGCAGATAAATTAAAAAATAAAGGTAAAGATGGATTAAAAAATATTTCGATCCGGTTTCTAAAATCAAATACAACCTCTAACAAAGAGAATATGAAAGAACATAGGACAATAACCATAGAACCGTTTGGGTTGGCTACGATGGAAGTATCGCTCTAACAGAAAAAAGGTTAATAAAAAGAGTTTTTACTATACAAATTTAAACCAATTATGATGAATAGAAAGAATTTCAAATTACATCAATTTAAAATAATGACAGTTTTTGTCTTTGTTTTATGCTATTTGGGTCAGTTCACTAGTTATGCGCAAAGCTCCCGGATAGCAAAGGGAGTTGTCGTAGATGAGAATGACGCTCCTTTGGCCGGAGCGCAGATCAAGGAAGTAGGCACTGATCACACGGCATTGACGAATCAGCAAGGACAATTCGAGCTGCGTTTATTCAGTGCTGACCGTGTTGAGGTTTCTTATCTGGGAAAGCGAACCCAAACCATTCGAATAACCCATAACCTGCCGGTTCGAGTTGTTATGCCGGAAGATCTTAGAGAGATGGAAGAAGTCGTCGTGGTGGGCTACGGCGTTCAGGAACGACAGGATCTTACTGGGGCTATAGGATCTATCAGTTCGAAAGATTTTGAGGATCAACCGATATCTGATGTAAACCAAGCCATGCAAGGTCAATTGGCCGGAGTTAGTGTTCTGAGTACATCGGGGACACCCGGAGGTGGACTGGATATTCAGATTAGGGGAATTAGCACCATTGGCTCCAGTAACACACCATTATACGTCATCGATGGTAATATCATTCAAGTGGCGATGGATGCTGACTCCAATCCACTTGATTTTATCAATCCCGCCGATATTGAATCGATAGATATATTGAAAGATGCTTCTGCTGCGGCTATTTATGGCTCCAGAGGATCCAATGGGGTGGTGATCATTACGACAAAAGGTGGTAAGGAAGGCAAGCCCAAGGTTACTTATAATGTGAAAGCAGGTGTTCAGGAGGTATCTAATCCGGTCGACATGCTATCTGCCCGAGATTTTGCATTATTGGCAATAGAGGCAAGAAATAATACCTGGGTCGATCGTGGAACCGGCGACCGTAGTCCGTTTGATGCCGACAATTTAAGGCCCGAATCAACACAGACAGGTTATTTTCGGGATTTTCTGAATAGCGGAAAATCAGGCACGAACTGGCAGGACGAAGTATTCAGACAGGGCGTGTTTCAGGATCATCAACTGACTGTCTCCGGTGGGACGGCAAATCTAAAATACCTTGTCTCTGGCGGATATCTTGACAATCAGGGAATTCTTAATAATACGGGTTTTAAGCGTTACTCGGCAAGGATAAATGTAGAGGCCGACATCAATAAGAAGCTGAAGGTTATCGCGAGGTTTAATCCTACCTATACGAATCAAGACTTTTTGCCTGTAACGGGTAGATTTCACGAAGCAAATGCCGGAATTGTACAATCTGCGCTATTAATGATCCCCACCTTAGATGTCTATGATCCAGAAACAGAATCAGGCTATTCTACGGCAATTAATTTAATGTCCGGAATACAGAATATGGAAAATCCTGTTGCAAAACTTAACCTGATTAAAGACTGGAGACGAAATCTTAGCCTTGTTTCAAATGCATCTGTTAGTTATGATCTTAGTAAGATCTTTCAGTTGTCAGTTACCGGAGGAACTATTATCCGTTCTTCAGGTCGGAACTGGTTAAGTCCGAGTTCAATAGGAGGGTATGGGATCAGGGCTCCGCGTGATAATGCTATTCTTTCTACGCAAGGTATTAATTATAACTGGCAGGCTTCTGCCCAGCTGTCCTATAATCAGCGATTTGGTAAGCATAGGCTTTCCGGGGTCGCTGTTCACGAAAAGCAGATGCAACAGAACAATAATGTCTCTGCCAGAGCCTCCGCAACGTGGACGGATGAGCTAATTGTTGTGGACAGCAACCTTGAAAATGTCCTAAGGGAAGGGAATTCCGATATCTCGGAGTGGGCAATAAGTTCGTATATAGCCCGTATGAATTATAATTACGATAATCGATACTTGATTACCGGAAGTGTCAGGGCAGATGGTTCTTCGAAATTTGCTGATCCATGGGGTATTTTCCCGTCTGCGGCCTTGGCCTGGAGAGTTTCTAACGAAAGGTTTTTAAAGCCTGTTAGGTGGATATCAGATCTGAAATTGAGAACCAGTTTTGGTATTACAGGAAATAATTCAATAGGAAATTATCAGTATATGTCATTAATGGGAGGTTCTAGCGCTGTTTTGGGAAGCGGAGGAGAGAATATTGTATCTGGAATCCAGCCAAATTCTTACGGAAATCCTGGCTTGACATGGGAACAAACCCAACAGGTAGATGTTGGTATAGACATGGCACTCTTTAAACGCCGTATTGCGTTCACTATAGATTATTATAATAAGCAAACAGAGAATCTTCTGCTTAATTTACAGGTACCCTCAAATATGGGGTATAACAATGTAATGACAAACATAGGCAAAGTGGAAAACAGGGGATGGGAATTTTCTTTGGATACCCGTAATTTTGTTAGAAAGTTTAAATGGAACAGTAATTTTAATATATCTTTTAACAAGCAAAAAGTATTAGCGTTGGGCCCTGAAGGAGATCCGTTAAGGGGAAGTTCAATATACCTGGAGAATACGCACATTACACGCGTAGGGGACCCGATGGGATTATTTTATGGGCTTAAAGTTCTGGGCATATATCAGAATCAAGAACAGGTAGATGCATTGCCGGGTATTTCTACGGGAGTAGCGAGATCGAGACCGGGCGAGTTTATTTTTGAAAACGCAGACGATTCGAACAATGAAATTACTTTAGAAGACCGAACTATTATCGGTAATCCACATCCCAAATTTGTATTTGGTTTTAGAAATGGCTTCGCATACAAAGACTTTAATCTCAATATCATGTTGAGGGGAAGTTATGGGGCAGATATTATTAATTTGAATTTCAGCAACATTCCGTATAGTCTGCAAACCAATGGACATGCTAGTTTGAAAAACAGATGGCAGTCCGAGGCAGAGCCAGGAGACGGTAAGATCCCACGTCTGTCATCTGAAACTAGAGCTGTATTAGGAAGCACTACTTTTAATTCTTCTTTTGTAGAAAAGGCTTCTTTTCTGAATATACAAAACGTAACGTTTGGATATAATATACCAAAAAGAATAGCCAATATAATGAAAGTGGAAAGATTAACCGCACAGTTGTCCATCAATAACCTGTATGTTTTTACAAACTATAATGGTTGGAATCCGGAAGGTGGGATGTATACAGATACGACGCTTTCGCCGGGACTGGATTGGGGCCGGTATCCTTTATCAAGGGTATATACGCTAGGATTAAATTTAACGTTTTAAAAAATTGCTAAACTATAAATAGATATGAAAAAGTTGAAAATCACCAAAGGACTGGGATTGGCTATTGCCTGTTTAGTTTTAGCCACATCATGTGATAAACAATTTCTTGACAGACGACCATTCGGCGATGTTTCCAGTGAAGACTTTTATACAACACAAAAAAATATCGAAATAGCAGCAGTTGGTCTATATGGCACATTACAGACCTTTTATAACCCCAATTATCCGTCTATAGCTGAATTGCCGGCAGACAATGCTTCGGATGGGAGCGGAGTTGCCACGGGCTCGGGCCAGCTTGATAAATTTACAATTATCCCTAACAATGCGATATTGACAGCCGCTTGGCGGAATTCGTATAATAGCATACTGGCGAGTAATAAGATATTAGAATCATTATCTCGTATTCAATTTAGTGATGATGAAAAGAGAAAGCAGGTTGAGGGCGAGGCCAGGTTTGTACGAGCACTGAGCTATTTTAACCTTGTCCGTATGTTTGGTAAGGTGCCACTTGATACGTTGACCCTCACACAGGAGCAGGCTCGGCAATCTGTAAGAAATGAAGTTGAGGAAGTTTATGAGGCCATTATTTCAAACTTACAAGAGGCATCCGTTTTACTGCCCGAATCCTATACCGGTGGTAATGTCGGAAGGGCTACCAAGTACACGGCTTTGACCTTATTAGGCAAGGTTTATTTGACTACACACGAATATGAAAGGGCAATAGACCCGTTAAAAGATGTTATCGAATCAGAACGGTACAGTCTTCTTCCAAAATATGCAGATATTTTTAATCCGATGAATGCTAATCATGCTGAATCCATATTTGAAATTCAGTATGAGGGAGGAACATTGGGAGAGGGTAGTAGATGGAGTTTTACATCTCATCCCAATTTGTTGCAGGAAGCCATGAAGATATCTGCAGGAAATTCGCTTATACCGACCACCGGGGCAGGCAGTATTGTGAATCTTTTTTCAAGTGAGGGAGAAGCGACAAGTGAGCGACATTTAGCGACAATAGGAACGATGAGCTATCAGAATGCATCAGGAGCTACGCTGAGTGCAAGACATGTTAAGAAACATTATATGGACCATACAATGCAGAATCAGTCCGATGATAACTGGCCGTTGCTGCGCTATGCGGATGTCTTGCTGATGTATGCGGAGGTACTGAACGAAACTTCTAGCATCCCACCGACAGAAGCTATAGAGTTTGTAAACCAAATTCGGAGAAGAGCCTTTGGATTGCCGATTAACACGGTCAGTGCTTATGATCTGACGTCTTCAAAGACAGCCAATACCGGAGCTTTTGGAGAAGCTATATCTTTAGAACGTCGGTTGGAGTTGGCTTTTGAGGGACATCGTTGGTTCGATTTGATCCGTACAGATAAGTATGTCGATGTCATGAACAGCTATTTTGGAAGTAACTCTCCTTATAAAGTTGAGCCGTATCATAAACTGTATCCTGTGCCGCAACGAGAAATGGATATCAATCCTTTATTGAAGCCCAATAACGAAGGATATAATTAGAATATATTAATTGAGTATATAATTATCTTAATTAGATTAAAATGAAAAAGATGTATTATCTTTCTTTCTTAGCTTTAGCGACAATATCGCTGTGGATGATTTCCTGTAAAGACGAGAAAGAGCTAACGATGCGGGGCCAGCGCTTTATTACCATAGAGGATGTTCGCACGATGTACCAAGGTGAACCAGTCACCATTAGAGGTGAAGAAAACGATGACGACTTGTTTATAGGTGGAATAGTCATCTCCAATGCGGATCAGGGAAATAATCCGGAAGGAAAAATTATTATACAAAACGAAGCAAATGGCCGATTAAGAGGTATTGCATTAGCTGTCGAAGACTATATCACGCGTTATAAAGCGGGAGATTCCGTTATCGTAAAAATTAATGGTAAAATCTTGGAAAAGGAAGATGGCTTTTTGCAAATATCAGGACTCAGTCCGTTGGAAGTAGGCAGGATATCTGTGAATAATGACCAGCGAGTTCATGTAGAAACGGAAGAGATCGGAGTCATCTTGGCGGATAAGGATAGCTATGAAAGTACTTTAGTGCAAGTACGCTCGGTAGATTTAGTTGGTGCTGTACGCGGGCAGACTTATGGTGATGGAGATATAACATTGAGTGACGGTCATAATATTATTGCTGTAAAGACTAGGGAAACAGCTACCTATGCATCATCTGAAGTGCTTAAATCGGGAAATTTTAGAGGAATATTTTTACAAACACACACACAGGAGCCTTATCTCTCGATACGCAGCTCGGCGGATTATGATGGTGTGCAGTTCCCACCTGTCAACTATGACGGATTTCCGGAAGGGTTTGAGATTGTTCCTCCACTTCCTTCGGGAGAATGGGAGTTGATATCAGCATCTCGGAATGCTGGAGCGACTGTACATCTCAAAAGGGGAGCCGCTGCATTGATCACACAGGGAGGAGCTGGGACAGAATCGATTATCGCTATGGACTTCGATCTCTTGTTCGGTGCATCCCAGTTTTCACTTTATTATGGTCAAGCTACCACATCTAATAACGATTCTAACGGATCGCTTGTATATGTAGAGTATTCACAGGATGAGGGGACAAGCTGGACGCTGTTGGAACCTAGTAGTGTGAAGTACACGACAGATTTAGTAGATGAATCGGCATGGACTCCGGTAACACCTTCGGTTAGTGATCCTGCCGCTCTGATTGTTGAGGCTATATCGGGAGGAACCGGTGCTATAGGACGGCAAAGGCGATATTTTGCAGCGTATGACGATCTCGGAATAGAGGGTTCTGTGCGTTTCAGGGTTAGAAAGCCTACTGGCACAGATTCAAGAATTATGGTGGATGATATATTTGTGAAACCTAATACGGATTAGCAAAAAATGAAGATTATGTTAAGGTTATTATTTCTATTGACGTGTACGGTTTTTGTTTCTGTCGAGACATCGCTCAGTCAAACGACAGCGCAAAAGCCGAATATCGTCATCTATTTAGCAGATGATTTAGGGACCATAGACATTGGTCCCTATGGTAACCGATCGGTAAAGACGCCCAATCTCGATCATTTGCGCAGCGAATCGATATTGTTTCAACAGGCTTTTTCGACATCGGCGACCTGTGTTCCGGCTCGAAGCGCATTATTTACGGCGCAGTACCCACATCGTAATGGTTCTCATGTCAATAGAATGCCGGTAGATTCAGATGTTAAATCGGTGGTACAATATTTTAATAAAGAAGGATATCAGGTTGCCATAGCAGGCAAGTTACATGTAGGGCCTCGGGAGGTTTTTGCATTCGATTATATTGAAGGGAGCAACCAACGTGAACCAGGGACAGAAGACCTAAACGGAATGTTTACCGATTTGTATCTCCCGCCGGTAAAGGAATGGTTAGCAAACAGGAAGGACCCTCGCCCTTTTCTATTGATTGTCGCCGATCATTGTACACACATGACATGGCCTTTGCATCCGACATATACGAATAAGGATATTAAGATCAATCCTTTCCACATCGACACGGAAGATACCCGGAAACTGTTGACTCGTTATTATGCCGATATAACAAAGATGGACGATAATGTGGGAGAAGTATTGAGTATGCTTAAAAAGAATGATCTAGTGGATAATACCATTTTAATGTTCACTGCAGATCAAGGTCCTCAATTGCCTTTTGGTAAATGGACATTATACGACTATGGTGTTCAGGTCCCACTAATCATTCGTTGGCCCCAGCAGGTTAAGGCAAATTCATTTACCAATGCATTGGTATCTCATGTGGACATCATTCCTACGTTACTGGAAGTCGTTGGAGGACAAGTTCCGGACAAAATAGACGGACAAAGTTTTGCACAAGTATTGACGGCCCGTAATAGTACGCATAGAACGGCTGTGTTTGCGAGCCATAATGGGGATAAGATGCACGATCAGTCTCCAAGTAGGATGTTGCGGACTGTGAAATATAAATATATCGTTAATCCCGAGCCCAATGCTCCCGTTTCTACGGGAAAGAAGCCTCGTGCCAGCTGGGTGAAAAAGTCGGCATCGGACAGTTTTGCAAAGACTATTGTGGAACGTTTGGAGGCACGTCCTGCAGAAGAATTGTATGATCTGGAACACGATCCATATGAGCTCCATAACCTAGCTTCGCAGAAAAAATATAGGACGACTGTGGAAGATTTTCGAAGACAAATGGAGATCATACGTCGTGATCAGGACGATGTGGGCGATAATTGGAAAGATGATTTAAAGAAGCTTCCTCCGGATAATAAACCCAATCCTCTTGTACCGTATACGTTTTAAGTAATTATAATATATAAAAAATGAAAAATAGTAGCCTTATAAACCGTTTGTTTTTGATGTTTAGTCTATGTTGGATAATTGCTTATACTCCGGTTCAGGCTCAACAAAGTGGCGAAATTAAATTAGAACAGATCAATCGACATGAACGTGCTGTATCCATATTAGAAAAAAATATTAAAAATCCTTTTATCGAGGTTGCACCTGATGGTTATTACTATTTGACGGGAACTCTTCCAGACGATCTTTCATCTGACAAAAAGTCAACAATAAAGGTATGGCGGAGTAAGGATTTAGTTGTTTGGGAAGCAATACCGGACATAAAGATTACAGAAAAATCAAAATTTCTTAAAGAAATGCTGAGCTTTTCCAAGAAGAGAAATATAGAACCATATATATTTTCTCCAGAGGTACATTTTGTAAATAATCGATGGGTGATTGTACATACATCGGGTTCGCGAGTGGCCAATGTTATGCTGTCGGCTTCCTCCGATATACAAGGTCCATATACCGAACCTTTAGGACTTGAAGTTGGTTTTCAGGTGGATCCGACCATTTTTGTAGATGATGATGGAACGCCTTGGCTTATTTCCAATTGTACGCAGATCCGAAAAATAAAAAATGACTTTTCTGATTTTGCAGGAAGCCATAGGTTGATAGGCCCAAAAAACAGGCAATTAGGATTTGAGGGCACCCGTATGATCAAAATAGGAGGTAAGTATGTCTTGTTTGGGACTTCCTGGAGCACGGATATAGCGGGTAGAGGAACGTATAACCTTTATTATACGACAGCAGATCATATTATGGGACCTTATAGCCCCCGCAAATTTGCCGGACGTTCCTTAGGTAATGGTGCGCCATTCAAAGATAAAAATGGACGTTGGTGGGTAGCGGCCCAGGGCGCGATATTAGTACCCCTGGATATTCAGCTGGTCGATGGTAACGTCGTCGTGGTATCCAAGGATCCCGACTACCGCTTTCCAGGAAAAGAAGAAGTACAAAAATTTTAGAACGAAAGACGATATAACATGATAGTAAAAAGAGCTTTAGTAGGTATATTATCAGGACTGTTGTTTGTCACACAGCTCTATGCACAGACGGACAAAAGTCCCAATATAGTTGTTATCCTGGTAGATGACATGGGATTTAGTGACATCGGCTGTTTTGGCGGCGAGATACCTACTCCTAATATTGATCTCTTGGCGCAAGGTGGACTCCGCTTAAACCGTTTTTATAATGTAGCTCGATGTTGTCCGAGTCGTGCGAGCTTATTAACGGGTCTTTATCCACATCAAGTCGGAATAGGATTCATGGCGACAGACCGCTATAAAGATATTCCTGCTTATCAGGGGTATCTTAATAATTCATGTGTGACAATCGGGGAAGTGATGAAGGACAACGGTTATTTCACGATCATGACGGGTAAATGGCATGTCGGACAAAAAGATGATGGTGGTGTGACTCCTTGGGGAAGAGGTTTTGATCGGTCATTTAATACCATTGCGGGAAATTTTTATTACAGAGATGCCCGGGCTGCGTTGTATCTGAATGGTCGGAAAGTACGGAATGCCGAATTGCCAAAAGACTGGTACACGACGGATTTATGGACATCATATGGTTTAAAATTTATTGATGAAGCAAAGAAAGAAGGTAAACCTTTCTTATTGTATTTAGCACATAATGCTCCCCACTATCCATTGCAGGCTCCAGAGGATGAAATTGCTAAGTTTCGTGGCAAATTTATGAAAGGCTGGGAAGTTTTGCGTCAAGAACGTTATAATCGTCAGGTGCAGACGGGTATTATCGATCCGTCCTATCCACTGCCGGTTATGAATCCACTTATTCCCAACTGGGAATCACTAAGCAAACGGGAAAAGATTAAACAAGATGATTTAATGGCTGTCTATGCTGCTGTAATGAGCCGATTGGATAAAAGTGTTGGTGATCTTATTGCCGGACTGAAGGAAAGAGGAGAATATGAAAATACAATCATTATGTTCTTGTCAGATAATGGTGGGAATGCCGAAGGAGGGTTGTACGGACGCTATATTGGCGAAAACCCTGGAGCTGTAAATTCTCACCTGTCGGTTAGCCAGGGATGGGCGGAATTGAACAATACGCCGTTTTGGTTATACAAACACCATACCAGTGAAGGTGGTATCGCTACCCCCTTTATTTTGTCGTGGCCACAAGGTCTATCAGGTGATCTTAAAGGCAAGATATTGCCTTTTCCAGGACATGTGATGGATATTATGCCTACATGTGTTGATATTGCAAAAGGGACTTATCCCTCCCAATACCACGGAAATGACATTCTTCCTATGGAAGGTGTGAGTATTCTACCATTGGTTAATGGTCAATCCGTTGAACGAGGTACTCCTATTTACTGGGAACATGAGGGGAATAGGGCTGTACTAAGCGGTGATTGGAAAATCGTGTCCAATGTGAGAGAACCTTGGCAACTTTATAATCTCCGGTCGGATCGGACAGAAACAAAGGATTTGGCAAAAGAGAAACCTGAGATCTTGTCTAGCATGGTTGCTGACTACGATATATGGGCGCAAAAAGTAGGTGTGATGCCTTATAATAATCCTCCGAAAGCGTGGCAGATGATGCAGGTGAAGCAACCGTAAAAGTAAGTAAAGTAACAAAGAATACCGTATGGAAATGCCTTTTATAAAGATAAAATCGGGAATAGCTATTATAGCAATGTTGTGTATGGTAGGGCATAGCAGTGCCCAATCGAAATTAAACAATTCGAACCATACGCCCAATATAGTGATTATTATGGCTGATGATTTGGATTCTAGGCAGTTGAGTTGCTATGGGGGGCAAAATATCAAGACCAACCACATTGACGAATTAGCGGAATCGGGTATGCGCTTTACGAATATGATAGCTTCTGAAGCGATGTGTGTACCGACACGAGCGTCTTTGTTCACGGGTTTATATCCCGCGAGACACGGAGCTCACCAGAATCATAAGCCAGTTTATGATGAACTAAAAAGTATTTGTCATTATCTAAATGATCAGGGGTATCGTGTAGGACTTACCGGTAAAAACCATGTGACGAAGCCACGTGAAATATTTCCTTTTGACATCATCCCCGGTTTTGAGCCGAACTGTATCAAGCGTACTGATGAATATTTTTTGGATAGTATCGAACGTTATATCAAGCAACCAGACCCCTATTGTCTTTTTGTCATGAGTGTCAATCCGCATGTGCCATGGACAGTGGGGGACCCATCAGAATTTGATCAAAAAAATCTTGTGCTACCTGCGAATTGGGTGGATACACGTATGACACGGCGACATTTTGCCTCCTTTTTGGCTGAAGTAAGAAGATTGGATGACCAAGTAGGCGATGTGATGAAGATGTTGGAAAAAAATGGACAGCTGGAGAATACCATTGTTATTTTTCTTGGTGAGCAGGGGCCACAGTTCCCTGGTGGTAAGTGGACCTTGTGGGATTATGGACAACACAGTTCCATGATCGTCCGCTGGCCGGGCGTTGTAAAACCCGGAACAGTTTCTCCGGCACTTGTACAGTATGAGGATATTGTTCCGACGTTAGTTCATATTGCCGGTGGCAAGCCGATAGCTGGTTTGGATGGAATCAGTTTTGATAAGGTACTGACCCATGCTGATAAAGGTAGTCGTGCGTACGCATTTGGAATACACAATAACATTCCTGCAGGAACAGCATACCCGATGCGCAGCATTCGGGATCATCAATATAAAATGATCTGGAACCTTCTACCTGAGTCTCAGTACTTTGTAAGGATGATGACACCAAACGATAAAAATTTGTACAGCACTTGGCTGAATAAGGCCGAGCAGGATAGTCATGCCGCGATGATTGTTAATCGATTGACAAATCGGCCTGAATTTGAGCTTTATGATCTTAAGAAAGACCCAGATGAATTGAACAATCTTGCTTCCAAGCCGGAGTATGCAAAAAAAGTGGATGAATATAAGTATAAGCTGGTGCAGTGGATGCAGCAGCAAAATGATACCGGTGCTGATATGGATGTTAAATTTTAATCGATATAAAACTATTTAAACTTTAGATATATGATTCGACAATCTTTTTTATACATCATGCTGATTAGCCTTTATTTTACGGCATGTAGCAATTCTAAAACCACAGGTGATACCGCTATACAACCCAATGTGTTGTGGATTGTTATGGATGATGTAGGATCTGAATTTTCCACTTTCAGCTATCCGATAAGTACACCCAATATAGATAAATTAATAGACGGAGGAACTATTTTTAAGCAGGCATTTGTGACGTCACCAGTTTGCTCTCCTTCCCGTTCAGCTATGATTACGGGAATGTATCAAACGACTATTGGAGCAAATAACCATGTGAGTGGCAGGGGAGATCATCATATACAGCTTCCCGATTACGTGACGATGCTTCCTCAATTATTTAAGCAGCAAGGGTATTATGTGACCAATGCTGATTACCCTTCAAAAAATAGTGAACTAGGTAAAGCCGATTATAATTTTGACTGGGATACAACACTATATGATGGGAATGATTGGCGTAAAAGAGAAAAGGGACAACCGTTCTTTGCACAGATACAACTTTTGGGCGGAAAAAATCGAGACAAGAAGAGCTCGTTGGAGGCGACCAGACAGGCGGTAGGTGCGACGACTAATTTTGATGATTTAGTTTTACCTCCTTATTATCCTAGAGATTCGGTGATATTACAGGATTGGGCCGATTATATGGACTGCATACGTTATACAGATCAGCAAGTAGGAGAGATCTTAGCGATGCTCGAAGAGGAAGGTGTTCTGGATAACACGGTCGTTATTTTGATGGGGGATAATGGTGTAAGTCACGCCAGGGGAAAGCAATTCTTATATGATGAGGGTGTACGGGTTATGTTGGCTGTGATTGGTCCGGGAATAGAAAAAGGTGTTGTCCGTGAAGATTTGATCGAACACATCGATATGGGATCAATTTCATTGGCCGCAGCGGGCATGGAGGTACCTGAGTGGATGCAAGGTAAGGATGTGTTTTCCAAAGAATATACACCGCGAAAATATGTGTATGGTGCGCGAGACAGATGTGGTGAAACGGTAGACCGTATTCGATCTGTACGTTCAGACAAGTATAAGTATATCCGGAATTTCTATCCGGAAAGGCCGCTTTTGCAGCCCAGCAATTATAAAGACAGCAAGAAAATCATTAAGAGGCTTCGGGAGTTACATCAACAGCATCAACTCTCCTCTTTGCAAGAGACTTTGCTGTTTGCCGGGCAAAGACCTGAGGAAGAACTATACGATATCGTAAATGATCCTTATGAGTTGGTGAATTTGGCTTACGACAGTAAATACCAGAAAATATTGGAAGAGCTGCGCAACGAACAGAAAAAATGGTCGGTACGTACCCACGATCCCGAAGCGGAATCTTTTGCAATTTATTCATTGGAAATGGAAAATCAATGGGAAAGGACACCGGGGGAGAAAGCAAGGGAACGTGTGGCTAGTAATATTGAAGAATATAAAAAATGGATGAAAGAAAGAGGTGAGAAACAATAGGTAGTATGATGAGAAAGAGCTGTAAAGATACTATATTTTTGGGGGTATGTCTGGCAATTGGATTTTTGATCTTTGATGTAAATACGGCAAGCTGTCAGCTATTTTCCTATCAAAACCCTATTACAATTGGGATTGATCAACATGGTCTACGAGATTGCCAGATATTGCGTGATGGTGAATGGTATTATATGACCGGTACAGCTTATCCGTTTTGGGAACATGAGGAAAAAGATGGAAACCTAAATCGGGGTGTTCCGCTCTATAAATCAAAAAACCTTATTGAGTGGGAGTTTGTGCAATACATTATCGAACGACCCGATGATACCAAGTGGTACCATCGTCGCTTTTGGGCTCCTGAAATTCATAAAATACAAGGAAGGTATTACGTGACATTCAATTGCCGCAATGCGAAACTTGGCTATGATTGGCAGCATATAGGATTTGCGGCCGCAGATCATATTGAAGGTCCTTATACCGTTGTGACTGATGAGAAACCATTATCGAGAGGAAATGATTTAACCCTATTTGAGGACGACGATAAGAAAGTGTATGCTTTCTGGCATAATGTCAATGATAACGGAACATTTTGGTTTGGTGGAGCCGAAATTGACCTTAAAAATGGAAAATTCCTATCAGATACGGTACAAGCTATTCATACCGGGCGCGTAGACTACCAACGAGATGCTTATGGTAATATAGAAACTGTTTTTCGGCAAGGTAGAAATGAGCAAAAGGTAGAGACTTATCATGAATGGGACTCGCAGGGTATTGAAGGAGCTTATGTCATCAAGAGAAACGAGATATACTATTTGTTTTATTCCAGCTGGACCCGTGGATATGAAGTGGGGTATGCTACGGCTACAAACATCAAAGGCCCCTGGAAAAAGGCTGAGAATAACCCGATATATGGTGGTACAAAAGAAAATCTGTGTAAAGACCGTGGATTTGATTGTAATCAAAATCCGTTGAATCCTTTTAATGCAGTAGGACACAATGCTATATTTGAAGGTCCGGATGGACGGCTATGGCTGTCTTGTCATGGGGTGAGTAAATACCATAAGACTCCCTTTTTAGTTATTGATCCACTAAACTTTGATGGAAATGGTAATATTGAAAAGGTAGCCCCTTCTTATTTGCCACAAGTAATAAAAAGAGAAAACAATTAAAGTTTATAATTGATTAAAAGTAAAATTTGAAAAACTATGAAAAATCTATTCGTTACGACATTGTTCGCCTTTTTTGTGATGGTTACATTCGGGCAGGAAATATCGAAAAATATTCAGTGGAGACTAAATCCTATTCTTAAATCGGTAGAAGTCAATGAAGACGAGAAGAAAGCGTTGATCGTAGCCATTGAAAAATTTCAAAAAAATGAAATGGAATTTAGAACTGCAAACGATCCTAGCAAGCAGGAAGATAGAAAATTAAATGGAAAACAATACCTGTCAGAAGTGAAACGTATTTTGGGAAATGAGCGGTTCAATAAATGGAGACAGGATACTAGAAAAAAAAATAAATCATGAGAAAGCTGCTTATTGCGATAGTTTTTGCTTGTTGCGCAATAATTGTATTTGGGCAAGAAATATCGAAAAATATTCAGTGGAGACTAAATCCTATTCTTAAATCGGTGGAGGTCAATGAAGACGAGAAGAAAGCGTTGATCGTAGCGATTGAAAAATTTCAAAAAAATGAATTAACGCTAAGAACTTCTGATAATCCCAATAGAAATGGAGAAAAAGAGCTGAATTCAAAACGTTATCTATCAGAAATACAGCATATTTTAGGAAAGGAACGTTTTAATACCTGGAGAAAACCTCTTAAGGAGAAAAACAACACACCCAATTCGGCATATCCTATTTTTGTCGAGGATATGTTTGCCCGGGATCCATATGTCTATGTAGACCAAAAATCGAAGCATTATTATATGCATTTGAATGATAAGCAAAAAATTGGGCTTTACAAAAGCCCTGATCTAGTAAACTGGGTACGTGTGGAAACCACATTTGAGGCTCCGCATGATTTTTGGGGAACAAAAGATTTTTGGGCACCAGATACTTACTATTATAAAAACAAGTATTATGTTTTTGCGTCCTTTAGTAATCCCGAGACCGGTATGAAGGGAACTTCTGCTTTGGTGTCAAAATGGTTGGAAGGGCCATATAAACCTTTGGTAAATAAGCCGATAACTCCTGAAGACTGGCGTTGTCTGGACGGTCTTTTGTATGTAGATGAGGCTGATCAGCCGTGGTTGTTGTTTTGTCAGGCTTTTCATTCCGTTCCAGATGGAAGCGGAAGAATCTATGCGCAAAAATTATCTTCCGACCTAAAAACGGCAATTGAAGAACCGATTTTGTTGTTTAAAGCTTCCGAAGCGCCTTGGGCAGGAACTATAACTCATAATAAAGTTAGGGGATATGTGACGGATTCTCCCTTTATATATCGTGCAAGAAACGGAGAATTACTACTGTTATGGTCAAGTTTTGCTAAGGGGCCATCTCGATATGTCATTGGAGTGGCAAGGTCTTCAAACGGTAAGCTAAATGGGAAATGGATACAGGACGAAAAGCCTTTAAATACTGAAGTCGATGGAGGTGGGCACGCGATGATATTTACCGATTTAAATGATCAGCTGCGAATTGCATATCATGCACCGAATAAAAACGCACGACCTAAGTTTTATTGGCTAGATGATGACAATGGTAAATTAAAAATAAGGACGAGTGAGTAATTATAATATAAGCAACATGAGAACTATATATCGTTGGTTCATTTTCATTTTTTTAATATTAGGTGGTTCTTCGGCGGTAACAGCACAAACTCCACCCAACATCGTATTTATTCTTGCAGACGACCTTGGGTGGGGGGAATTGGGCTGTTATGGGAACAACTTTAATGAAACACCTTATTTAGACGATCTCGCACATAAGAGCAAGCGGTTTACGCAGGCTTATGCGGCAGCTCCTGTATGCTCACCCACCCGCGCTAGTCTCATGACAGGACAATATCCTGCACGGGTCCGTATCACTGATTATTTAACTGTAGGTTGGAAAACGGATCGTTTTCTTGACCCAAGTCTGTACACTACATTAAACGAGGCATTAGCAGATAGAGGTTATCATACCGGCATAATAGGAAAGTGGCATTTAGAAACACATTTTAACAACCCTATTGGTAGTCCGGAAGCACATGGTTTTCACGAGGTGATTGGGAGTGAAACTGAATATATAGCTGGAGGAGATTATTTTTTTCCCTATGATAAGATTAACACCTATAAAGAAGGTGGTTCCGAAGAATATCTGACAGATAGACAAAGTAGCGATGCATGCGACTTTATCCAGAGGAATAAGAATAAGCCGTTTTTTTTATATCTGAGCTATTATAGTGTACACACGAGATTGGATGCACCTCCGACGTTAGTAGACAAGTATAAACAAAAGTATGATAAGAAAAACGGAAAAAATGCTAGTGATGTTTTTGAGCGAAATCCCGGGCATGAGACAAATCGTAAAGATAATCCGTACTTGGCTGCGATGTTGGAACGTATTGACAGTGGAGTCGGATCGGTTATGAAAACTTTGGAAGAATTAGATTTGGCAGAGAATACTATTGTCATCTTTACGTCTGATAATGGTGGGGCAGGAAGGGTGGCTAATAACGGAAACTTGAGATCGTACAAAACATGGCTTTACGAAGGGGGAATCAGAGTACCGCTCATTGTTCATTGGCCAAAGCGTATAAAAAAAGGCGAGGTAGAGGAACCAGTAAGCAGTATTGATTTTTATCCTACACTTGTTTCCGCCGGAGGAGGCGATATTAAAGATTACCAGTTGGATGGTGAAGACCTGATGCCATTGCTTAAAGGTGATTCCAGTTTAGAAAGGAAGGAACTGTATTGGCATTATCCTTCAGAAACGCGTAGCTGGCCGGATAGAATGGCGACAGTCGTCAGGCAGGGTGATTATAAATTAATCAAACATTATTTGGGGAACAAAGATGAATTATATGATCTGAGAAAAGATCCTTCAGAGACAAATGACCTCTCGTCAAAGAAACCGGAAAAGGTACGAGAATTAAGTGATCTTATCGCGAAATGGAAGAAAGAGGTAGATGCAGAAGAGCCTGACGCAGAAGCATTGCAAAAGGCAAATGCCTCACAAACAAAATAGTTGTTTAACAAGGAGTGAAAATTTAATCAAAATATAGAGATGAAGAAAGTATTGGTTATGTCAGTATTTGTCTTTTTTGCATCCGTGGCATTAGGACAACGAATCTCCAAAGAGGTCCAAAACCGTTTGAATTCGATTACGAATGTTGTACAGGTGACCGACTATGAAAAAAAACAGCTTGTTGTAGCTATTCAAAAACTGATAGACAGTGCCAAGGAGATTCGTGCAGCAAAACGAGAACATATGGCCTTGGAAATAAGAGAAAATTCACATCGGTATCTATCAGAAGTGCTTTATGTACTCGATGATGAGCGTTATGAAAAGTGGAGACAGGCAGTGAAGGAACAAAATCTCGAAAATAAATAACAGCAAAAAACTAATAATATGCTGAGAAACTTATTTTTATCATCTTTGGTGTTGCTCACCACGATTGCCCACGCCCAATTGAGGTTACCCCTGTATTTTTCAGATCATGCCGTCCTGCAACGGGATCAACCCCTCGTACTGTGGGGCTGGTCGGCTCCAGGCGATAAGCTGTCGGTGACTGTAGCGGATGTCAAGCATGCTGCAACAACGGATAAGGATAGTATCTGGCGGGTTACACTTCCCCCAAAATCTGCCGGAGGACCCTATGATATTGTTGTCGCAGGAACTGCTAGGAAGATAACTATAAAAGATGTTTATTTTGGAGATGTATTCTTCTGTAGTGGACAGAGCAACATGGTATTTACAATGAATAAAGAAGAACACTCCGCTGAAGAACAAGAGAACTTTCCATTGATCCGGCAGTTTCACGTATATCGAAATACCCAGCCTTGGCTGCAGAAAGATGTAGGAAGAGCCGAATGGATGATATCTGATGAAAAAATGAGGAAGCGGTTTTCTGCAGTAGCGTATTATTTCGCCAAAGAGATTTATAAAGAAAAGAAAATACCGATCGGCATCATTCTTTCTGCCTATGGTGGTTCGCCCATAGAAGCCTTTATGAGCAAGGAGGCTTTAAGTGACTTTCCGGAAGCACGAGGTAAAGCCGATAAGATTACACCCGAATTTATCCAGAAGACGCAGAAAGAAAATGACCGTCTTTTGGCAACACATCCAGGAATAAAAGAACCCAAAGGATTTGTCAATATCAAGAATCGTTATCCGACTATGATATACAACGGCATGATTGCTCCTTTCTTTTCCTATCCAGTGAAAGGAATACTGTGGTATCAGGGAGAAAATAATGCGTTTGTTCCACAATGCTACGATTATGAAGCCCAGCTTTATCATCTTATACGTTCGTGGCGCAGATCATGGAAGAATGAACAGCTTCCTTTTTATATTGTGCAACTGGCCAATTTTGGAAAACAAGTAGATACACCGAAGTCATCGGCTTGGACATTTGTGCAGGAAGCTCAATTTAAAGTCAGCCAGCATCTGGAAAATGTTCATACTGTCGTGACGCAGGATATCGGCAATCCGTCAGATATTCATCCGACGAATAAGCTGGACGTTGGCAAACGTCTCGCTGCACAAGTATTAAAGTATACATACGGCGATACGAAACGGATAGCGCAAGGCCCTACCTTAACCACAATGGATATTCAGTCGGATACGGTCGAACTGAGTTTTGATAATACAGGAAGTGGGCTGAAAGCAAAAGGGGGAGGTAAGTCTCTCTATGGTTTTGCGCTGGCAGGCAAAGACCATAGATTTTATAGAGCCGATGCTGAACTCCGTGGAGACAAGGTTGTCGTATATAGTGAGCAAGTCGGAGAGCCCCTGTATGTACGATATGCTTTTGAAAGTAGTCCGGCTAGGATAAACCTTTATAACAAAGAGGGCTTCCCCGCTGTACCTTTCCGTACAGATGAACTAAAGGATGCAACGACACGAAATTAATAACGTTTTTGATAATGAGCGTATGAGAAAAATAGGGTTTCTAATTTTTGTTTTTTTCTGTTTCACAGGAAAAGGCTGGGGACAGATGAAGGATAACACGACCTTTCCGAAAGGAGGGATGGATTCCTCTTCTTTTGCTACGGTGATAGAAAGCAAAAATGTGAATCTTTATACCCTTCATAATGGCAATATAACTGTCTATCTTTCCAATTATGGTGCTCGTCTGGTGGGATTATCTGTTCCAGATAAAAACGGCAGTCCCACGGACATTATATTGGGATTGCCCAAAGGGGCCGACTATAATAATGCACCCGGGGGATCTCTCTTTGGCCCCATAGTGGGGCCTTATGCCAATAGGATAGCAAATGCCAGCTTTGATTTGAATGGGGAAACTCACCATCTTACCACGGCTAATGGACGCCACACCGTGCATGGTGGCCCCCAGGGACTACATCGTATGGTCTGGGACGTAGATTCATTAAGCGCAACGAAGATTGAGTTCAAATGTATATTGCAGGATCGATATGGGGGCTTCCCGGGGAATAGAGTGATATATGTTTCCTATGCTTTGACCCATCGTAATGAATTGACGATCTCTTATGAAGCAACGACAGATAGGACAACCGTTATGAACTTGAGTAATCACACTTACTTTAATCTCAATGGGGAAGGATCAGGATCAATTTTAGGACATCAGTTGCAGCTGTTTGCGGAAGCTTTTACCCCGGTTGATAAATCATTGATACCTACTGGAGAAATACAGCCCGTGAAAGAAAACAAGCCTTTTGATTTTACAGTGTTAAAGGCTATCGGTCAAGATATTGAAGCCGAAGGCAATATTCAACTGGCGTATGGCAAAGGCTATGACCATAATTTTGTGCTGGCGAAACGTAAATTTTCCTATCTCCATCATGCTGCCAGATTAATAGGCGATCTTTCAGGTATTGTGATGGATATATATAGCCATGAGCCAGGTATTCAGTTTTACAGCGGTAATTTTATGTCCGGTAAAAATACATTGAAAAATGGTGGAAGGGATGAGCACAGATCAGGACTTTGTCTGGAACCCCAGCATTTTCCCGATTCTCCTAACCAACCTTCATTTCCGTCTACTGTAGTAAAGCCTAGGCAAATCTATCGAACGGTATCGGTATATAGATTTTCCACGAAAGACCGATAAATATGAAATAGTCTAGTGATAAGAATATAAATATTTTAGGTAAAAAAAATTAGAAAATTTGCTTATCAAAAATATTATACCTTCTTTTGAAAAACAGACCAGACTAGACCAGAATAAAGTGTAGGAGAAAAGAGGAGGAAAATAAATTATAAGCATTGATTTGTTTTGAGTAAGAAGTTATAAGGTAAGAAAATTAAACGATGATAAAAAAAGAATACGAGGCGAGCAGATCCTTAAAGTCAGAAAGATTAGATACCGAATTAGCCATTATCGGCGGGGGCTTATCAGGTGTATGTACGGCTATCACAGCAGCGCGCAAAGGAGTAAAAGTAGTATTAGTCCAAGATAGACCCGTATTGGGAGGTAATTCATCCAGCGAGGTTCGTTTGTGGATACTGGGAGCGACATCACACATGGGCAACAACAACCGGTGGAGCCGTGAAGGGGGAGTGGTCGACGAAATATTGGTGGAGAACACGTATAAAAATAAAGAAGGCAACCCGCTGATATTTGATACCATCTTATTGGATAAAGTGAAGTCCGAACCTAATATTACCTTGTTGTTGAATACGGCTGTATATGAAGTACATAAGTCGGAGAAAGACGAAATCGCATCGGTAAAAGGGTTTTGCAGCCAAAATTCTACCGAATATACTATTCATGCCCCCCTATTTTGCGATGCTTCAGGTGATGGTATCGTTGGTTTTTTATCTGGAGCAGCATTTCGTATGGGTGCAGAAAGTCAGGAAGAATTCGGAGAGAAATTTGCTCCTTCTAAAGAATACGGCGAATTGCTAGGGCATAGCTTATATTTCTATACCAAGGATACAGGACATCCGGTAAAATACACCGCACCTTCCTTTGCTACAGATGTGACTCAGGAAATCCCTCGTTTTCGAAGCTTCAATGCGAAGGAATATGGATGTAAGCTGTGGTGGCTGGAATATGGTGGCCGATTAGATACCGTACACGATACAGAGGAAATCAAATGGGAGCTGTGGAAAGTGGCCTATGGCGCTTGGGACTATATCAAGAACTCTGGGAAGTTTCCAGAGGCTGAAAATCTTACCTTGGAATGGGTGGGAACGATTCCAGGGAAACGGGAGAGCCGTCGTTTCGAAGGCGATTACATCATGCGTCAACAGGACGTTATTGAACAAAAGACACATGACGATGCGGTCGCTTATGGCGGCTGGTCGTTGGACCTGCATCCGGCGGATGGCGTATTCAGCGAAAAACCGGGTTGTAATCAGTGGCACGCTAAGGGTATTTACCAAATTCCCTTCCGTTCGCTATATAGTAAGAATATTAAAAACCTCTTTCTTGCCGGAAGAATCATTAGTGCGACCCATGTTGCATTTGCTTCGACACGCGTCATGGCGACATCTGCACACGTGGGGCAAGCCATTGGTATGGCGGCCTATATTGCCAAAGTGAAAGGTGCGGGAGCAGCAGAATTGGTAGGAGTAGAAACAGCTCATGAAAATCTATATATAAATAAAGGGGAGCGGAATTTATCTAATGGACAAGTTCTCAAATCTCACGTCTCAAATCTCACGTCTCACAACTACCTGACCCCACGGGAAATACTGGAAGAAGGTTTCATTACGGATCTACAGCGGGAGCTGTTGGCAACAGGTCAGCATATTCCCGGCCTTGAACTACACGATGAAAAGGATTTGGTCCAGCATGCGAGCATTCTACCTTCCAGTGTGTTTGAACTGAAAGAGCTAAGGGCAGATTTATCGAAGCCATTGGATATTTCTACGGCCCAAATGCTGCCTTTCAAGCAGGGGAAAGTTCCTACTTTGCGCTTAAAGGCTCAAGTGGATCAAGATACTGTACTCGAGGTGGAATTGCGCATTAGTCAGAAATCAGGCAATTATACACCTGATGTTATCCTGGAACGTCAATCCATTCCTGTCAAGGCCGGTAAAAACGAGCTGGTTTTAGAATTTTCTTCGGAAATCCCCGAGTCAGCCTATGCATTTGTGATGTTGCACAAGAACGAAGGTATCAACCTTTATCGTTCCGAACAAAGGATTACAGGTATTCTGTCGGTTTTTAATCTGGTGAATAAGGCGGTATCCAATTATGGAAAGCAAACTCCACCTGAAGATATCGGTGTAGATGAATTCGAATTTTGGTGCCCACAACGACGACCGGAAGGACATAATATAGCCTTGCAGGTTGACCCACCACTAGCATTGTTTGGTGCTGACAATATCAAAAAAGGTGTTTTTCGACCGACCACGGCGCCTAATGCCTGGGTAGCGAAACCTGATGACGAAAATCCACATCTCACCCTTCGTTGGGATGAGCCCCAAAATATCAGTCATATCGACTTATTCTTTGATACGGACTACGACCACCCTATGGAAAGTGTATTGATGGGACACCCGGAAGATGTGATGCCTTTTTGTATACGGAACTACAAAATAGTCGATGACCGCAATCGAGTGGTTTTTGAAAAGACGGGTAATTATCAGACCATAAATCACATTACATTAGAAAATTCCGTTATTACCAGTGCACTGACTATTTTTGTCGAGCATCCCTCAGCGCATGTTCCCGCAGCACTGTTTGCTGTTCGTTGTTATCATTAAAAAGAAAAAATGGGTATTTTAGATTATGTAATCATGCTTGTGTTTACGGGCATTGTAATAGCGGCAGGTTTATCTTTCGGAAAAACCGGTAACTCGATGAAATCTTACTTCGCAGCTGGTGGGGCAGTTCCATGGCAAATAAGTTCCCTTTCTCTATTTATGAGCTTTTTTTCTGCCGGAACATTTGTGGTTTGGGGATCCATAGCGTACCAATATGGTTTCATCGCGATAGCTATCCAGTTAACGATGTGTGTTGGAGGTCTTCTTGTAGGTCTATTTATTGCACCTGCATGGCAAAAATCACACGCATTGACGGCAGCGGAATTTGTGTCCAGGCGTTTAGGAGTAAAGACACAAAAATTTTATAGTTACCTTATCTTATTGATATCATTAATGTATACGGGAGCCTTTCTATATCCTGTAGCCAAAATTATTAATGTCTCGACAGGATTTTCTATAGAAGCATGTATCTTGGTCTTGGGGATATTAATTATCATTTATACCGTTGTCGGGGGACTGTGGGGAGTGATGATAACCGACGTTATTCAATTTATAGTATTGACAGCTGCGGTAGTTATCGTAGTCCCGTTGGCATTTGATCGGATAGGAGGTGTAGGAGAATTTTTTGCTCAGGCACCTTCAGATTTTTTCCTGCCTGTGAATGAGGAGTATTCCTGGCTTTTCCTATTGGCTTTTGGTATTTATAACGGCATATTCATTGGTGGGAACTGGGCATATGTCCAGCGTTACACCAGTGTAGATAGTCCTAAAGCAGCCAGTAAGGTTGGCTACCTATTTGCCGGTTTATATTTGATTAGTCCTTTTATTTGGATGCTTCCACCGATGATTTATCGGCTAGTCAATCCTGGGTTGTCGGGTTTAGAAAATGAAGGAGCTTATCTGTTGATGTGTAAAGAAGTGCTACCTAAGGGACTAATCGGGTTGATGTTGGGTGGAATGGTCTTTGCAACGGCGAGTTCGGTCAATACAACATTAAATCTGGCAGCAGCCGTTTTTACGAACGATTTATATAAATCGATTAAACCGAATGTTAAGCCTAAACATCTGATGTTTGTCGCGAAAATGTCTGTTATAGTTTTTGGTGTCCTAACGATTTTGGTTGCCCTACTCGTGCCATCGGCGGGAGGAATTGTCGAGATTGTCCTGAGCGTGGGTGCAGTGACAGGATGTTCGTTATATGGACCGCCAATTTGGGCACTTTTTTCTAAATATCATAGTGGAAAATCTATTCTTTGGTGTACCATATTAGGACTTTCTATCAATGTTTATTTTAAATTCTTACATCCTTTGTTTATGGGAGTTTCCTTGAGTAGAGCGGAAGAAATGCTGGCTGGAGCAGTCATTCCCTTTGCACTTTTAGCGGCTTATGAAGTATGGGCCAGGACTCGTGGTCAGGTTTCCGGCGATTATTTGCATTATAAGGATCAGCAAGTGATAGCGAGTAGGGAAGATGAAGTGCTGGATCAGCAAGAAGAAAGCAGTGAAGCTCAGAATACCTATGGCTTAAAAGTTTTGGCACGTACGATGGCGATAACATCCGTTATCTTTATTGCTTTGGGTCTAACCGCTGATAAAGGGCTTTGGATTACACTTGTAATCGGTGCTATTGTAGGTATAGGTGCGTGGATGATTTATACTTATGTAAAAAAGCAAGAAGCATCATTTATAAGACGATAGTTATGATGTGTCCAGTAAACGATTTTTTATCTGCGGGATCTGGTGCTGTCAGTTTCGGGCCTTATTATCATTCTGGGGCTGTTGGCCGTTTACCGTTCACGGAAACGAGCGGAAACAGAGGGAATATAGAGCCCTGATAGAACGCTCCATATAAGCATTCGTTATATAAATATAGCAATATCAGTTTCTTTATATGAAACCGGTATTGCTTTTGTTGTTTTATAAATTTCCTTATCTTATATTTTTATTTGAGGCAATCGTTTTTTTAAAACCGGTTAGGCGTTTTAGTCAAACGACTTAGGTCATTTGGTTGATTCGCCTAAGTCATTTTAAAAATGACTTAGGCGATTTTTAAAATGACGGCGGTCATTTTTTCGGCCGAAAAGAGTGACTTCGCAAATAAGGCTAAAAATAAGCTGCTGAGGACACTTTTTGTTTTTGTGGTGTCCCAACACCACTGATCGTATGTGGTGGGGTTAACTTTTGGTTAATACTGTGTTGATAGCGAGTAAGCTTTAGGACAAAACTGTTGATACATAATTTTTTTAAATTTCTTTGGGAGTTTTGCTCTTCAGAACCGACTACTAACTGAGGGGGGAGTTATAAGCCATTAAACCTTATGTGTTAGAATAATTTTGGGGTTGTGAGTCTGGATAAACTTTTATAAGTTTGTTAAAGCCGTTGTAGACCATATAGGTAGGGCCTGTGATAAGCCATATATTACATAAACGTTGGTTTTTAAGTTATGGAGTCTCAGTATGCTTTATATACATTAGAAGAACTTTGGCGTCGTATACAAGATGACGACAACAGGGCGTTTGATGCGCTCTATGCAAGAACTTGGAAAGATCTTTATGTCCAAACCTATAGCAAGCTGAAAATAGAGGATCTGTCCAAAGATATCGTCCAGGATGTGTTTGTTGATGTATGGAATAAACGATCTGTTCGCGAGATACATAATGTGAAAGCTTATCTGGCACAGTCTGTAAAATTTAAGGTACTGGATGAATTTCGTAAATCACGTTATGAATTTGTCGAGATAGACAAGTTCGTGGACGAAATAAAAGCCAGTGATCTTACGGATGCTAAGGTGACCGACAAGGAGTTTTTTGAATCATTGCACGATTGGATCGATACCTTACCGCTAAAAAGAAAAGAAATATTCCACCTGAAATATGAAGAAGGCTTATCTAACAAGGAAATCTCAATGCGGTTGAATATTTCACAAAAAACCGTTCAAAATCAAGTTCTTAACTCTTCTTCTGAGCTGCACAAACTTCTCCGTCGGGCTCTTTTTATTTATTTTTTTATTTTTTTTGGGATTTGATGCCTTACTATACGACTTTATAGTAGAGCACACTTATAAACCAGAGAAGTATGTCTAATAGATTTCTAAAAAATAGATTTCGGTCTATTATCGATAAATATCTGAAAGGAACATCTTCTGCTGAACAGCAGAATTTAGTAGATTATTTCTATGATTCCATTCCAAACGAAGATATTCCAGAGTCAAAACTTTCTGCGATTGAAAGAGATCTAAAAGATGGCATAGACCTGCATATTAGTGGGGAGAGAACTTTACGATCGAAAAAAAGGCGCTTCACCTATTTGAAGATAGCCTCCTGTGTTGCTTTAGTGGTAATCGCTTCATTTTATATATACAACCGTTATCAGGTCACTCCGAAGATACACGAGTTTGAATATGTAGAACGTACGGTTGCGGAAGCTGACCGAGATCTTGCGGCTCCCGTCTTTGTGCTCGAAGACGGCAAGAGCTATACCTTAAAGGATAGTGTGTTCGAAAGATTGTCTTATACGCTTGTTGACGGTGAAAAGGTGTTTATTATACCAAAGCACATTTCGACCACAGAGGATCAGGTGCAGAAATTGAATCAGATAAAAAATCCAACGGATAAGGTCTTTGCTTTCCTCCTGCAGGACGGAACTACAGCATGGTTAAATCCGAATTCTACGCTGGATATCCTACCGGATAGGGATGGTAAAAGGATGGTCAGGATAGAAGGAACGGTCTTGTTTGATGTGCAAAAGATGAAGGAAGAAAATGGTTATAAGCCGTTTGTTGTGAAGACGGCCTTACAAACTATAGAGGTTTTAGGTACTAAATTTATTGTCAACTCGATAAACAATCTGGAAGATATTTTACTATTGGAAGGAAAGGTGAAATTAACCCATAACAAGTATAAAACAGCGGTTATTCTGAAACCTAATCAGAAAGCCTCTTTAAAGGAGATCGAGCCTAAGATACTTGTGACTAAGTCTACCGATAGCTATAAAATAGAGGCATGGCACAAAGGACTGTTCCACTTTGAAAACGAAAAGATGTCGGATGTCATGGCTGAAATATCGCAGTGGTACGGAAAAGATGTCATTGTTGACTCCATGATTAAGGATATACCCATTACCGGCATGATAAGTAGGTACAAGACTATTGACGAGGTCTTAGAACTCATTGAACTAACCAATAACGTGAGGTACCATAGTGAGGAAAGGAGGATATATGTTGAATAAATTATGAATTGTTTACCTCATTTTGAATTAGATAAACCATTATAGACAAAACTAAAACGTAGATTCAAATGCGAAAAGTACAAAGCATAGGAACGGCTCTTTCAGGAGCTGTAAGGAGAATATTATGCCTGTTGGTACTGACATTTCTGCTCCATATCCAGATGGTGCTAGCCAATCAGCAAATCATTTCCATATCATTCAGTAACTTGAGTGTCAAGGAAGTATTCAAAGAATTGAATCGGCAAACAGGGCTGAAGTTTATATATTCTCCCCTCGATTTAAACGAGAACAAAAAGGTGACGGGCACATTTAAGAATGTCCCTTTGGAAAAGGTAATGGATCGTGTGCTTGCCGATTTAAAAGTTTCATATACCATCCGCGATAATACCGTAATCATTAAAAAGGTCCAGCAAGAGAGGACGATACGTGGACGTGTCGTTGACGATAAATCCGTTCCTCTACAGGCTGTTGTGGTAAAAGCCAATGCCTCCAATCAGTCTGTTGCAACGGATGGGGACGGAAATTTTTCGATCCCTATTGGTAATGAGGATACTGAGCTTGTTTTCAGTATGTTGGGTTTTGGCAAAGAAACGGTAAGGATAGGTGAGGATACGGAGTATATGGTTCAGTTAATACCCTCTGTCGAATCGTTGAACGAGATCGTGGTGGTGGGTTATGGTGTGCAAAAGCGTAGTGATATTACCGGGGCGATATCTTCGGTAACTACAGAACAGATTAACAAAATGCCGACCACCAGTGTCAACGAAATGTTGCGGGGAGCGGCCCCTGGTGTGCAGGTAACTATGGGAAGTGCCGCTCCAGGAGGGAGTTCGAATATCCTTATTCGGGGTAGGCGATCGCTCTCTGCTGGCAACGATCCTTTGTATGTGGTAGATGGGGTACCCATGGCCAGTATAGACGATATTAATGCGAATGAAGTCGCATCCATTGAGATTTTGAAAGATGCATCCGCCCAGTCTATATATGGAGCGAGGGCAGCCAATGGTGTTATACTCGTGACGACTAAAAGAGGTGTTGCCGGTAAGACGAAAGTAAATGTTAACTCTTATGGAGGTGTTCAAAATCTCTATCGCAATTTTGAGTTTTACGATGGGGAGCAATGGGCAGCCTATCGAAAAGAGGCTTTCTATAATGCTTATGGCTATTATAATGAAAGTGAGGCTTTCCGAGGTATTATGCAAGATGTATATCATTCTAAAAATTATACAGACTGGGAAGATGTGATGCTCAGTCCTTCCTGGCAAAATAAGAATGATGTGCTCATCCAGTCTGGAAATGAAAAAACAAAGTATGCATTATCCCTAGGGCATTTTTATCAAGATGGAATAGTTCCTTCCTCGGATTTTAAACGATTCACGGGTAGGTTGAATATAGACCAGAAACTTTCCGAAAGAGTTGCTCTAGGTTCAAATATTGCCTATACCAAATCGTATAGAACGATTGCCGACGGCTCGTTTAGTTCTTTTATTACGATGCCACCCTTATCAGAAGTATACAAAGATGATGGTTCGTTGAGAGAAGATGTTACAGAGGCCGGAGAATCGCACTATAATCCGTTATGGAATAATCGTAATGCAAAAAATTTGAATATTACCGACAGGTTGAACTTTAACCTTTTTGCGGATTGGAAAATAGCAAAGGGTTTCGCCTATCGATTAAATGCTAGCTTGAATACAAGAAAGGTGCAAGAGAATTCGTACTTGGGAATCAACCATTTCACAGGTCGAAATAATGACGGGAGAGCTACCCTGGCAGAAAGTACCTACACGGATTATCTGGTAGAGAATATCCTAAATTATACAAAAGATCTTGGTCTACATCATATCGACGGCACAGCCGTAGCGAGTTTGAATGGTATTCAGTGGAAGCGTATCGCAAATACAGGATTTGGCTTTCCCAATGATGACCTTTTTTATCACGCCCTTGCTTCTGCGGAGAGTTATGCCATTCCCGTATATGAATTTTCGGATAGAAAGCTCTTGTCTTATTTATTGCGCGCTCGCTACAATTATGATAGTCGATATTTGTTTACGGCTGCAATACGTGTAGATGGTTCTTCAGTTTTCGGCGCAAACAACAAGTATGGTTATTTTCCTTCCGCTGCTTTTGCCTGGCGGGTGAAGCAGGAAGAGTTTCTGAAAAATGTAGATTTTCTATCTGATTTGAAACTTCGATTGAGTTATGGCCAAGTTGGAAATCAAGCCATCAGCCCGTATACGACACTAGGTTTAGCAACTAGGTATTTAACAGAATTTGGCGATGACAGTGCAATCGGTTACTTACCTAATACGGAACTAACCAATCCCAATCTAAAATGGGAAACTTCGGCTTCAACGAATATCGGTTTGGACTTTGGCTTTTTCAATAATAGGTTGAGCGGTAGCTTGGAGTTGTACGACAGTCAAACCACTGACCTTTTGGTAGAACGATCATTGCCTACAACCTCCGGCTATGCCTCTCAATTAATTAATCTGGGACATGTACAAAACAGAGGAGTAGAACTTGCTATTAAGACGATTGCAATTGCTAAACAAGATTTTACGTGGAATGTGGGGGTGAATTTTACAGCAAATAGAAATAAAATCAAGAAAATTGATGGTAAGTTGGATGCAGAGGGAAACCCCACGAACGATTTGAACAATAATTGGTTTATCGGCAAATCCATGAATGTGTACTACGACTATCAATTTGATGGTATTTGGCAATTGGACGATGATATTGCCAATTCCCATATGCCCACGGCTTTGCCTGGCAGTGTTCGTGTCAAGGATGTGAACAAAGATAATCTCATCTCGGTAGATGATCGAGAAATCATTCAAAGAGATCCAAAATTTATCACCTCGTTTATAACGAGTTTTGATTATAAAAACTTTAGTCTGTCTTTGGATATCTATTACCTAACCGGAGGATACCGCTATAATTCCTACCTGACAACTTTCGATAATGGTGGCGATTTGACGGGCAAGAGAAACGGCATTCGCAGAAACTATTGGACGGCGAATAATCCATCCAATGAGACTCCTGCTCCGAATTTTGTACAGCCACCCGCTTTCTTAAGTTCTTTGGCTTATGAAAAGGCGGATTACATCAGATTGAGAAATGTATCGTTGGGATATACTTTTCCGGAGAGTATTGTAAAAAGGATCGGAGTAGACAATTTACGGCTGTTCTCCACCATCAGCAATGTGTGGACACTGACAGAAGTACGGGGATACGGACCGGAACAAAATCCAGGTGCATATCCTGAACCTCGGACTTGGCTATTCGGACTAAATTTTTCATTCTAACTTAAGAACGATGAAAAGGAACATATTTTATATTCTACTATTAACATTGGTATCTACTTCATGCACCAAATGGCTGGATGAAGAAAATAAAACCAAGTATTCTGCGGATTATATTTATAGTACAGAGGGTGGCTTAAAGTTGGCCGTAAATGCGGTATATACCTTATTACGCAATTACGGGAGTGACGATGCGACAGTTCTTGCCCTTGAGCGAGGTACAGATCTGGCTGTGACCAATGGCGGAGCAGGTAACTACTTTGGTATTTATGACCCTAATAACCTGAAGCCTTCTTCTTCTCAGGTAGCATTTATGTGGAAAACGATGTATGGCATTATTGGAAAAGCAAACGAGATTATTGTTGCCGGAGAGCAACTTCCTGATACGAACGCTTTAAGGACTACAATCGCTGAAGCTAAATGCTTCCGGGCCCATGCCTACTTTATATTATATCGGACTTACGACAGAATTTGGTTGAATACAGAGCCTACCACATGGCAAAATGTCGATGATCCCAAAACATACCGCGTAGCAAGTACGGCAGAGGTGTTCGATCTATTATACAAGGATTTAGATTATGCTATTGAAAACCTTGATTGGCAGTCGGAAGAACCGGGGAGATTTAATCAGGCAACGGCTCGTCATATGAAAGCTATGGCCGCTTTATGGATAAAAGATTGGGATGAAGCATTGGAACAAGTTGATGAGATAGACAGGTCAGGGTATTATGGACTGGTCGATCTGGATGATGTTTTCCGTGGAGCAGATTTAAATCATAGAGAGGCACTGATGGTGCAGCAGTGGAGTAGAAATCCTGGAGGAAATCTATCTGCAGGCACACCATTAGGTAATTATTTTGGAGCTTACTTCATTGCATCCTATAGACAGGAAATAGGGGGAACGGCAGAGTATGCCTGTAGCTATGAGAACTGGGGATATACCTATGGACGGTGTCTGCCAAGCCCATATCTATTCTCTTTATATGACCAGAATAAGGACAAGAGATATAATTCTTATTATATACATCGGTACAAAAATACAACGGATCAAGCTATCGCTTATGGATCTGTTACGGTTCAGCCTGGTGATTATTTTCCGCTGTACAAAAATGGAACGCTAAATAGACTCGTTTACCCGGGCAGTACAAAACTTGGCGATATATGGACACGCAGTAATCCTGCCGAAACCAGGAGTTATAAAGATTTTATTTTATACAGGCTTGCGGAAACATACATTATTGGCGCAGAAGCGGCATTAATGAAGGGGGATCAAAGCTTAGCTAAGCGGTATTTTAACCAGACATGGGAACGAGCAGGGAACGATAAGTTTACCGGAACATTGACCATCAAAGATATTATTGACGAACAAGCGCGTGAATTGGCCTTTGAAGGACATAGTGAGCGATGGTATTTCTTGAAGAGGTTAGGTATCCTAATTCCACAAGTGAAAAATTATGCCGGTGACCCGGAAATAGCGAGTTCGCTAGGTGGAAGAACAAGCTTACCTGCCAATCCGCATTTTATACGCTGGCCCATTCCTGAAACGGAGATCATTAGTATGGGCGCGGATAATTTTCCTCAAAACCCTGGGTATAATTAGTATTAAGTATTAAGTACTAGGTATTAAGATAGGGAATTGAATAACAGCATTAAAACGTATTTAAAACGATAACAAACTAAAATTGAGATAGAAATGAGAAAAATAGCAAAGGTATTTGTGCTGGTGTGGATAGTCGTATGTGTTAGTAATGTCCATATATTGGCGTCCAACAAGGAAAACGTTTTTGATATTTGTGTATATGGTGAATCTGCGTCTGGCGTAGTTGCCGCTATTCAGGCAGCACGTATGGGCAAAAATGTCGTGTTAATTTCTAAAAATCAGCACGTAGGTGGTTTGGCGACGTCCGGGCTTACGGCAACCGATATGAATCGGAATGATATGGTTGGTGGGCTGGCCCGGGAATTTTACCAACGGGTATACGATTATTATCTCAATCCGACCGTTTGGAGAAATGAGAACCGAGATGTTTTTTTCGAAAGGGCATTTAAGAGAACTTATCGCGGCAAGAATGATGAACGCCGGATGCAGTGGGTCTACGAATCTCGAGTAGCAGAACAGATTATGCTTGATATGCTTAAAGAAGCGGGTGCAGAGCTCTGGATTAATGAGCGTCTAGACTTGAACAATGTTGTCAAGAAAACTGGAAAGGAAATCACCGAGATTATCTTGGAGAGTGGTAAAACCGTTAGTGCCAAAGTATTTATCGATGCTTCGTATGAGGGGGATTTGTTAGCAAGGGCCGGTGTTTCTTACACGGTTGGTCGGGAGTCCAACGAAACCTATAAAGAGACATTTAATGGGTATCGGGTGAATTACAAAGACGGAACAGATCTTACGACTATCGACCCCTACATCGTACCTGGTGATAAAGGCTCAGGTCTATTGCCTTATATTGATACCGATCTTCCAATTAAGCAAGGTCAGGCAGACAAGAGGGTACAGGCCTATTGCTATCGAGTGACATTGACTGATGACCCAAACAACAGGGTGAAAGTACAAAAACCGAAAAACTACAATCCCTTATGGTATGAAGTGCTAGTAAGGCGTATTCAGTCGAATCCGGACTTGAAGTTACAAAATATCATTACATTAACGCCTATGCCCAACCGCAAGACAGATACGAATCACCTAGATTTTTTCGGTGCAAGTTATGACTACGCTGAAGCGGATTATAAGCAAAGAAAGGAAATCGAACAATTACATAGGGACTATGCTTTAGGTATGTTGTGGCTATTGGAGCATGATCCACGTATTCCTCAACATATGCGGGAGGAGATGAAAGATTGGGGATTGGCTAAAGATGAATTTGAAAGCACCGGAAATTTCCCTCACCATATTTACGTCCGAGAAGCGAGAAGGATGATTGGCGAATATGTTATGGTAGAGAAAAATATAACCAAGGAAAACAGAGAGAATGCATCCTATCCTGTAGGTGTAGGTTCTTATGCATTGGATTGCCATTATGTATCGAAGGTGGTTGACGAAAATGGAAAACTGCGGTATGAGGGAACTATTTTTGAACCGATTACACCTTATTCGATCAGTTATTATTCCCTTACACCGAAAAGAGAAGAATGTACTAATTTACTGGTTCCGGTCTGCTTGTCCGCTTCCCATGTAGCGATTAGTTCACTGCGGATGGAACCTGTCTATATGGTGTTAGGCCAATCAGCAGCAGTAGCTGCTTCTATAGCCATCGATGCAAGACAATCAGTTCAGGACATTTCCTATGAACTTCTTGAGCAGCAATTGCTTGATTTGGATCAGATTATTAAACCAGGTAATACTAAACCCCATTAGTTATGAAGTATTTAAATATAAAAGTTAACGTACTTGCAGCTTACGCTTTCCTGATCATCGTATCGGCGAGCTGCAAGGACAGGTATGATTATCCTATTCCTCCAGCTTCTTTCGAAGAAACTATTTTGTCGCCACCCGTGAAAGTAACCCTTTCTAAAGAAAGCGGTGCGTGGAAGATGTTTGTGAACGACGAAGAGTTTTATGTCAAAGGAGCTTGTACCAATAATTATTATGGCGATGTTGCTCTATTTGGTGGGAATACCATAAGGACGTACGGTGTCAGTGATGATTCCCGCAGGATATTAGATGAAGCCTATGAGGCGGGTTTGTATGTCAACTTTGGCCTGTACATGAAGCGCGAGGCCGATGGCTTTGACTATAATAATGAAGCAGCTGTTGCGCAGCAATTGGAGGACATGAAAGAGGCCGTCATTCGGTTCAAGGATCACCCCGCTTTATTGTGCTGGTCTATCGGTAATGAAGCTGAATCCGGTTACACCAATACCAAGTTATGGACAGCTGTTAATGATGTCGCTAAATTTATTCATGAGGTAGATCCCAATCACCCGACTACTGTGGCGTTATCTAATTCGGATATAACCAAAATTCAACATATCATCAATATGGCTCCCGAAATCGATATATTGTCGATAAACATGTATGCTCCCTCGTTACCCAACGTGATCAATAACCTTGCATCAGCAGGATGGACTAAGCCCTATATGATTACCGAGTTCGGACCAAGAGGAACATGGCAGATGAATCCGGAGCCTACTAGAATATTGGAGTGGGGAGGGCTGGTCGAACAGACGAGTACGGAAAAAGCAGCGATCTATTTGCAGTCGTATTTGGATCACATTCTGTCGAATAAGCCGAATGGATGTATGGGATCTTTTGTATTTGTGTGGGGGTATCAGCGACATGGAGAAGTATTGACCTGGTATGGGCTTTTTGACAAAAAGGGCTATACTTTTCCGACGGTGGACGCAATGCAATATGCTTGGACGGGTGCGTATCCGGCCAATCGGGCACCGGTTATTGCCGATAGAAATGCTATCTTAATGAATGGAAAAAAGGCTGAGGATAACATTAAGGTGGATAAGAATTCCGATAATACGGCTTCTGTCGTCGCAACAGATCCTGATGGTGATCCATTGACATATGATTGGATGATTATGAAAGAAGGAACTGCTAGTGCGGATGGAAGTCTTCCTCCTCCAATGGAGGGACTGATAACAGATAATACTTCGTCTACTATTTCTTTTAAGGCACCATCGGAAACAGGCGGATATCGGTTGATTGTTTTTGTGCGCGATGATGCCAATAAGAAAGTAGCAAGTGGTGTTATTCCGTTTTATGTCAATTAAAATAAGTTATGAAGAGCACATTAACAAAATTGTATGTACTCATCTTCCTACTGGTTCTAGGAGCCTGTAAAAAAGATGAAGGAGAATTGCAACTTCCTGATGGATTCTCCGTAGACGTTACACAAAATATCGATATTCCTTATGCGGTGACGTCTAAAGATGAAATCGTATTTGATCTCACGATAGACGGAAAAGCAGAGGCACAGATTCAGGAAGCTATATTGCGTCTTGATGAGGTAAACCTGGAAACCGCGTTGGCCACGGCTAACAAGATAAATCTGAATTACACTTATGTGGTAACGGCTCAGGATGTCGGAAGAAGTTTGATTTTCAGGTTAACGATAATAGATGCCGAAGGCAAGTCGGTGGACAAGGATTTTACGATATATGTACAATCTGCCCCTGCTGATATTCAGGTGACCATTCCTGCCGAAGCACCGAATGAAGTTAAAGATGATGAGGAGGTAGAATTTATCATATCCGTTACGTCTGAGAATGAAATTAAATACATCAAAACATTGCTTGATCAGACGGAGTTGACAGATTTAACCAAAGAGACTTTTGATGATCCCAAAGCGGATAATTATAACTTTGTTTATCAGCCGACGGTAGCCGATGCGGATAAAACATTGTCCTTTACCATTGAGGTCATGGATGTATTAGGTAACATCCACAGACAACCTTATTCTTTGTTCGTCGAACGTTCACAGGAAGCTGACTTCGTAGCTTATTATGGTGTAAATTTGGGGGCACAGCGATCAACAGGCCCAGGCCCATTTTTCAATGCTTCTACGGGTGAGGTATATGTAACTGCAGGATCTGCAGCAAAATCGGCTGATATCGATTTGGCTACTTTTTTCAGTGGATCTACTACGGCTTATAATATCACGTCTCCGACATTTGCTAATACCATCAATGTTATTTATACCGTTGCAGTATATGGCGATGATGCTATGGCGAACTGGTCGGTACGCAACCAGACTTTAATTAAGAAAATAACGCTTACTCATGGAGACTTCGATTTGTTGGCCTCTGCAGCTGAAATAGAAGCTTTATACACGGGTTCAAGTGTAGTGGAGAGCGAAACTTCAGGAGGATTGGCGAATACCAATGTGATTGTGTTTAAAACTGCAGCAGGAAAATATGGAGTATTATATGTAGTGAATAGATCAGCAAATGCTAATACAGGCTATCTAATAGTCGATATCAAGATGCAGAAATAGCGTGTGGGCGTTTCACAAATGAAAAAAGGGACAAATATGGTGAAGGTAGGTGTGTCGTTAAAATGGCTAACAAGAAGGTTTAACGGGGGAGGGATCTGGGCTGTAATTTTACTTGGAGCTTGGGTTCGTGGATATGCCCAACAGGCGGATATATCTTTTGAACAAGGGAAGAAGCCCAATATCCTTCTGATAATTAGCGACCAGCTGAATTGGGACTATATTTCAGCTTTGGGAAATTCCTATGTAAGCACACCAAATATAGATCGGCTGTTGAAAAATGGTGTTCGCTTTGACCGGGCTTATGCCATAAATCCGGTATGCCTCCCTTCGCGGGTCAGTATGTTTACAGGAGGACGTCCAAGTAAATTTGGCGTACATGTACCCAAAGGAATTGAAGTGCAGCGTACCGATATGGTGGCATATGCAAAAGAAAAGAAGATTGCCCATAAATTGCAGCAACAAGGCTATAAAACCTATTATGGTGGCAAAACGCATTTTGGTCCGAGAGGCTATAAGTTTACCCCAGAAGATATGGGATTTGAAGTATATGCTGATGAATATGCGTATAGAGGAGTAGACTGTGTGCCGCAGGCTATCGCCGTACTGAACCAACATGCAAGTGAGCATGCTACCCAACCTTTTTTCATGGTAACTTCATTGATGAACCCACATGATATATGCTATGCACACATCCAGAACAACCGATTTGATATGGAAAAAATCCAACAGCGTACAAAGGGAGAGGGGTGGAAAGCAAAGCTGAGGTCATCCGTATTGGAAAACCTAAAAATTCCAGCAGGTCATCCAGGTGCCGGAGGATATGAGCCAATCGACTATTATCTGCGTCAAACACCTCCTTTGCCGGATAATTATATGCCACAAACTGATGAACCGAGTATCATTTCTGGCGTTGGAGAGGAAAAAGGAATGGCATCGGCATTCGGAAGGTATCGAGGGCAATATGATGATACAGACTGGTTGCTGCACCGCTACGCCTACTGTCGCTTTGTGGAAGATTTCGACAAGGAGTTAGGTGCATTACTGGATGGTCTGGAAGCGAGTGGCATGGCAGAAGATACCTATATTATTTTTACGAGTGATCATGGCGAATCGTTGGGAAGTCATCAAATGGCGGGAAAAGGACTTTTTTATGATGAAGTTTGCCATGTCCCCTTTGTGGTCAGCCATCACAGCATGAATGGGCAAAGGGTAGATTCCATAAATCTTATAAGTAATGGTTTGGATATTATTCCTACTGTCTTTGAGTTGGCAGGTGTAAAGAAAGATCCTGAGCTGGAAGGCAAAAGCGTTGTTCCCTTGTTGCAGCAGGCAGGCATTAAGTTGGATAGAAATGCTATTCCAATGGAATTTTCTACAGGATTAGGTGTAATTACCAGCGATTTTTATTACGGGATATACTACAACGGAAACACAAATAACGAGCAATTGTATGATATGCGGAAAAAGCCTTTGCAGATGGAAAATGATGCCATTGATCCTGCATATCAAGTCCAACTAAAACAGCATCGGAAGCAATTTAGAGAAGTACATCAAGAAACACTGGAGCATTATGGGCATCCGGATGGATTTATAAAATATTTAGAGCTGGAGGTCGTTGGAAATGATTAAACACAAAAACATATTATAATGATTAAAACGAAGATATTATTTCTTTTATGCTTTGCCATCCCTCTATTTGGCTTTGGAGAAACAAAGGATGAAATTTCGGTTGATATTTGCATATATGGAGGAACCTCTGCAGGTGTAATAGCCGCTTATACGGCCGCTAAAGCTGGCAAGAAAGTGGTTGTTATCGAACCAGGTGGAAGGGTAGGAGGCTTGAGTTCGGGAGGTTTGGGTATGACGGATATAGGAAATAAATATGTGGTGACCGGTCTAGCCTTGGATTTTTACCGTAAGTTGGGTGATTATTACGGAACCCTCGAAAACTGGATTTTTGAACCTAAAGTTGCTTTGTCTATATTCAACGATTATATCAACAGTGCAGACATTGAGGTGATATATAACCGCCAGTTGATGTATGTGCACAAAGAAGGATTAAGCATTCAAAGCATTCTCGTCGCTGACTTGGATAAAAATACCGGTGAACAACTGAACATAAAAGCTAAGATGTTTTTGGATTGCACCTATGAGGGTGATCTATTAGCAATGGCAGGGGCAAGTTATATTGTGGGGCGGGAAGACAATAGCGTTTATAAAGAGACCCTAAGTGGCGTTCAATTGTTGAAAGGCCATCAGCTTCCCGACGGAGTAGACCCTTACCAAGTAAAAGGAGATCCCTCCAGTGGTTTGCTCTGGGGAATTAGCAACGAAACATTGAAACCTAATGGTACAGGTGATAAAAAGGTGCAGGCCTATAATTTTCGTATTGCCCTTACCGACGATCCAGCTAATAGACTTCCAATAACTAAACCGGATAATTACGATCCCACAAGATACGAGCTGCTGGTTAGACAAAAAGAAATACAACCTTGGAAAGAACTAAAGGATGTTTTTATTTGGAGTTTGATGCCAAACCGTAAAACGGATATTAATAATCGGAATGGCATGTCTACCGATATGATTGGGGCAAATTGGGACTATCCGGAAGCGAGCTATTTAAAAAGAAAAGAGATTATTAAGGCGCATGAAGATTATACGAAAGGGCTTTTGTATTTCGTCGGAAATAACCCGGCGGTCCCTGCGTTTATTCGAGAAGAGATGCAAAAGTGGGGGTATCCAAAAGATGAGTATCTGAATAATAACCACTGGTCACCACAACTGTATATTCGTGAAGCGAGAAGAATGATTAGTGATGTAGTCATGACACAACATCATTGCCAAGGCCGGGAAGTTGTTACCGATGACATTGGCTATGCTGCGTACACGATGGACTCCCACAATTGTGATAGGTTGGTGGTCGACGGAATGGTTAAAAATGAAGGTAATGTCGAAGTTGGTGGTTTCCCGCCGTTCCCGATTTCATATCGCTCTATTGTTCCAAAGCGAACTGAAGTAAATAATCTTCTTGTGCCGGTTTGCCTGTCTGCGTCGCACATTGCCTTCGGCTCTATCCGGATGGAACCAGTATTTATGGTGTTGGCACAATCAGCAGCAGTAGCTGCCGGTTTGGCCATAGATAAAGGTATAACCGTTCAGGATGTGGCTGTGGCAGACATCAAAAAGATTTTAAAAGCTAACCCTAAAGCCGATTTTCGAAAACCAGATATTCTCCGCCAAACATCGGATACAGACGGTATCGAAGTCAGCGGAGACTGGAAAACGATCGATCTAAAAGGCTTTGGACTCTATTATTTGGAAAACAAGACTAATCATACGAATGACTACGTGAAGTTTAGTTTGGATACGCATGCATTGCCCGGAACATATACCGCTTATTATTATTACCCCAGGACCCCAGCGGATGCGGAGACTATTCAAATAGAACTATCTACAGGAAAGAAAGTGAACCCAATAACGTTGAATTTAAAAGATGTAAAAATATTAGGGCAAACTACGAGTACTTGGATAAAAATTGGTAAATTCGACTTCGATTTTGAGGCTGGACCTTATGTAAAAATAGCGGGAGATCAGGCCGAAGGAACCGTCGCCGCCAATGCTATATTGCTGGTGCCTAATGACTAATTTTAAACATAGATGGAATTTTTGAACGGTATCAATGCCCTTACTTTAGTTTTTGTAGCGCTACTGGTTTTTGCCATAGCTTATCGATTTTATGGAATTTTTATGGCTAATAAGGTGCTACGGCTGAATGCCAAGCATGTTACTCCAGCCATCGAATTTGCTGATGGCAAAGATTATGTGGCCACCAATAGGAATGTACTTTTTGGTCACCATTTTGCAGCTATAGCGGCAGCAGGTCCTTTAGTAGGGCCAGTGCTGGCCGCACAGTTTGGATACCTTCCGGGTACATTATGGATCTTAATAGGATGCGTGTTGGGAGGAGGAGTACATGACATGGTTGTACTCTTTGCTTCTGTACGCCATAAGGGCGAAAGTTTAGCAACAATAGCTAGCAAAGAGATAGGAAAGGGGACGGGGCTTATAGCCGGATTTGCTATCCTATTTATCTTAATCCTGACACTGGCAGGGCTTTCCCTAGCCTGTATCAGTGCGATGCACGAGGCCTCCTGGTCACTGTTTACCGTTATAGCGACCATGCCCATTGCCATTCTTATGGGGTTGATTATGCGTTATCGTAAGGACAGTGTGACTTTGGCAAGTGTAATTGGTGGAGTTCTCCTGATTGCGGCTATTATTGGCGGACATGGCTTGATGCAGGTCGAACAGATTAGCAACCTGTTTCATTGGCGCATAGAGACTATATCTGTTGCTATTGCCGTATACGGCTTTTTCGCGTCTGTCTTGCCTGTTTGGTTTCTATTGGTTCCACGTGATTACCTATCTACTTACCTCAAGATAGGCACCATATTGATGTTGACGATAGGAGTGATTTTTGTACATCCCACTTTAGAGATGCCTGCGCTGACCTCGTTTATACACGGTGGTGGACCAATTATAGGTGGCCCGGTTTTGCCTTTCATCTTTATTGTCATTGCGTGTGGTGCCATTTCAGGTTTCCATGCCGTTATTGCAACAGGTACGACCCCCAAGATGCTGAACAATGAACGAGAAATACTTTTTGTAGGTTATGGTGCCATGTTGGTCGAAGGGTTTGTTGCGTTGATGGCCCTTATTGCAGCATGTACATTGGTGCCCGGAGATTATTTTGCGATCAATACACCCAAGGAGATGTACGATTCGTTTATTGCAGAGCATCCCCATTTGCTTCCGGTAGATCTGGATCATTTTAGTGAGATGATAGGTGTAGATTTGCATGGTCGGACAGGAGGTGCGGTGTCGTTGGCCGTAGGAATGGCACACATCTTCAATAAGATTCCTTTCATGGACGATGTAATGGCTTACTGGTACAATTTTGCCATCATGTTTGAAGCCGTCTTCATCCTAACGGCGATCGATGCTGGTACACGTGTCGGCAGATTCTTTTTACAGGAGATGTTGGGCAGTGTTATTCCCAAGTTTAACAATAAAAACTGGGTTCCCGGGATTATCATTAGTAGCCTTCTTTTTACTTTTTCATGGGGATATCTGGTCTATACGGGAAATGTAAGCAGCATATGGCCATTATTTGGGATCAGTAATCAGTTACTGGCGGCCTGTGGTCTTATCGTATGTACCACGATGTTGATCCGTATGAACAGACGGAAATATGCCTTGTGTTCTGCTATCCCAGGGGTATTCATGGCAATTATCACATTTTGGGCTGGCTATGAGCAGATTAAAAATGTATACTTACCCCACGAACAATACCTACTGGCATTTTTGGCTTTTCTGGCTATGGTATTGATGTTTATCGTGTTTATCAATACGTTCAAGAAATGGTACCATTTGCTTGGTATGAAAGCGGACAAGGTCGATTATTACGGCGAAACGGTGAAAGAACTGGTGGATCGGTAGGAATCTACTCGTTCACTACGCCCATTTTGCTAAATTTTTCAATTCGTTCACTAACCAAGGTGTTCGTATCTTTAGCCTTTAAGAAGGACAGATCTTGTAAAATTTGACTTTTAACATTTTGTGCAGCAATGGCAGGATTTTGATGAGCACCGCCCAGTGGTTCAGGTATAATACCGTCGATAAGCCCATTCGCTAACATATCATTACCAGTTAGCTTTAATGCTTCAGCAGCCCGTTCCTTATGATCCCAACTTCTCCATAGTATGGATGAGCAAGATTCAGGCGATATGACCGAATACCAGGTGTTTTCCATCATATATACACGGTCGCCAATACCAATACCCAACGCTCCTCCAGAAGCACCTTCCCCGATGACAATACAGATAACAGGAACCCGAAGTACAGACATCTCCAGAAGATTACGTGCAATAGCTTCGCCTTGACCTCTTTCTTCTGCTTCAAGCCCGGGATAAGCTCCCATAGTATCAATTAAAGTGACGACAGGTTTGTTGAATTTCTCAGCCATTTTCATCAGCCGCAAAGCCTTGCGGTATCCTTCTGGATTAGCCATACCGAAGTTGCGGAACTGTCTTTCCTTGGTATTCTTTCCTTTTTGATGGCCTATGACCATGACAGACTGACCACCGATTGAGGCAAAACCACCTATTATAGCCTTATCGTCACGCACCGTACGGTCACCATGTAGCTCTACAAAGTCATCGCAAATCATCTCAATATAGTCGAATGTCTGCGGTCTGTCCGGGTGCCTAGACATTTGTACCTTTTGCCATCCGGTTAAGTTCTGATAAACCTCCACCTTCGTCTGTTCCAGTTTTTTTTCCAGTTCTCGTACCGTGGCACCCATATCCACTTTTGTTTTTTCAGCGACCTGATTAACTTTTTCTATTTGTGTTTGCAAATCTGCAATGGGTTTTTCAAAATCAAATGTTGTTTCCATATAGACACTCGTTCACGTTCAAGTCAGCTAAGTTAATGTATTTTTGGTGGAAAATAAAACAGAAATGTGTACGCTATTCCCTGTTGCAAGCTCTGATCAACAAGGACTAATGTGGTTAAAGGTTAAAATGCTAGAATTGCAGAATTGTCAAAAGTTTAGATTCTAAGGCTAATCAAAGACGACTTAAATGGCTTATTTCCAAGTTGTAACTTGGATTTGTGGATTTAAAATGGTATATTTGAAAACACCCCTTAAAAGAGCTCCTATTTCTTTACGAAAGCTATATATGCGCTTATTTTAAGGCGTATACTTTTCAAATTTTTTAAATTCCTTATTAATTAATGGCAAGAAATCAATTGACGTTCAGCAAAAAAGAACGTGCAAAAAAGCAAAGACAGAAACAACAAGAGAAACTGGAAAAACGAGAGTTGAGCAAATCCAATAACAACAAGGGCAAGCCTCTAGAAGAGATGTTTGCGTATGTGGATGAGTTTGGTAATATATCGGACCGACCACCAGAGAAGCGTTATGAATTTAAGGAGGAAGATCTCCAAAGACCTGCAGATCCAACCGAAGAGTTTAGGTATGGAAAGGTAAGCTATTATAATGAAATAGGACGTTATGGGTTTATCCGGGATAACGTTACGAGAGATACGGTCTATTTTAATGATAGGCTGGTAAACATCGTCTTGAATGTCGAGCAGAAAGTGAAGTATAAATATATACGGACGAAACAAGGGAATCAAGTTTCCGAAGTGGAGTTATCGAATGATTAAAGTGATTACTGTGATTTTTTATTAAACCTGTCACGTGAACTTAAAAACAGAAAGTAAATTATTATGGAGAAATATGTTATAGTCAGTTACCCCGAAAGTGTATCAACAGCCTTAAAGGTGAATTACAGCATTCAACTTGCGGGAAAACTACAAACGATAGAGTGCCAAGTGGACAATGGACAGCCTCTGCCTAAATGGTTGCAGCTACATAAATTTAATTTTGTATCCCTCAAAAAGCAAGATGCTTACAGCCTTTTGTTTGAAGAGAGCAAATACAATAAGAATTTGGATACTATTTTATTCATGGATAAGGTCTATGCCATGATTATGGAACAACGGAGTTTTCGTGTTGCTTGACAACTCGTAGATAGGTCTAATCATACTTCCCTTTAAGTAGGTATTTAACGTCATCTTCATTCAATGGTTCTAAACCGGTATAATATTCTCGCAGGAGAAAGCGGTAGGAGATTATACCATGGTGATAATACGGGCCATCATTGGCTTTGAAGTACTCATAATAATTTTCATTTGCGATTAGGGATATGGGTATACCCGGTCGAATAAAATACGTGGTATTTATAGGCTTGGGGAGTTCCAGGTCGGGCAACGCGCTAATGATAAAATCCTCTAAAGAGCTACCAAGATATTTTTGGTAGGATTCGGAAGATTTCGCTGCATTTCTGATCATCTTTTTGAAAGCATGTTTGAGAACAACCCTTTTGAAGAATGGCAGGTCATCAAATCTTTTCATGAGACCAAATATGGGATTAGGCTGATTCATGTCTATATCCACTTGTTGGGTGGTGAAAGGCATTTCCGGAATGGCATCGTCCGAGTTTATGATGCTGAAGGCCCAGCCTTCTCTGGTCATATTGTCGTAATCGTAGGCGAAGTACATATTTCCTAGCTTAGGTGAAGCACTTGCATAAGTTTTAACGCGTATATCTTGATATACCTGATCTTTTTTCAGGTAATTTAGCCATGCACTTATATAATAAGCAAGTGCACCACCCTGGCTATGACCCGATATGAGGAAATCACGATAGCCCAATTGGTATAACGAATCGATTTTTGGTTGCATATCGTCCGCCAAGAATGCAAAACCTATGAGAAATCCCGCATGCACAGCCGCCCTATCACTATCCGCCAGTTTATATTCAAATATATTGCCCTCAGCAAGTTGGATTTTCCCTTTAGCCGGAAGCATCGCCGAATAAAAATCGGCGAGAATAGAGGTCATGTTTGCTGTCGTTCCTCGTAGCAAAATTACGACCGTAGAATCCTGTCTTAACCATAGGTCCCACACGTTGTCAAGACCTATACCAGGTGACCGGTATAAAAACTCGTAATCCTGCTGGAAGTTTGAAAACCTTTGATGTGCGGTGGTGTCCGTAAATGCAAAATTTAATCGGAGTAATGCATCACATTCGTTGGCATCAAAGCCGGGAGCAATCTTTTTGAATTGCGCATGACTATTGTTTGGAAGAAAAAACGACCCTAGCACAAAGATCGTTAGCGATGCTAATAACCTGCAACGAGAATTAAAACTTGTTGTTATCATAGTTAGTAATTTCAATGTAAATTGCTGTTAGTTCTATCAAGATAAATAAAAGTAATTAAAAAAGCCTTGCCTGCTTGTCTATTTATTTACAAGCAGGCAAGGCTAATGTTTTAGGGAGAGGGAGGTTCTCCCGTTACGTTACTGTTGTGTCATGGTCAATACGGCATTATCATTGCCTGCCGAAAGATCGATAGTAATGATATAAGCCATATCTTCTTCGAGTTCTTTACCCGGAAGCAAACCGATATTTCCGGAGTCGCGACCATTCGTGCCATTTCCGACGAAAATAATGTCACTTGTCGTAGAAATACTGTTATGGCCAAATTCGCCTCCCCAATCTTTCTGGTGGAAGAATTTGAAGTTTAGGTCATTCTTTTTAGCTGTCTTATCGCCGATCAAAGTCACCTGATATTTTTTAATGCCTATCGGAGCCATACTAAGGGCCTTACCTGGATTCCAACCGACTTGATTTGTATGGACGCTAGGCTTTCCTATTCCATCACCGATGATCCATATCGTGCCGGTACCGTCAGCATTCAAAATAGCCAGATCAGATCCGCTCATCACCTCCACTGCAAAATATTTCATATTCAAATCAGCAGTAATGCGGTATTTTCCGGTCATTGCATTGAAGGTAAGATTGCCGCTGCCGTCATCTGTAAAAAAGTCACTGTCGATCCACCAGCTTGCGAAGTCCTCAAAACCATCGATTGTAATCGATTCGCCTTGCGTAAGATTAAGCTCGGCCTTAAAATGGTCGTCATCTATCCGGTTAAATACAGTTCCATTGATGGCATAGGCAATAATAAATGGTTCGGCTTCATAGGTTAATGTATTGAAACTGATTGTATACACACCTGAGTTGGAGTTTGAGAAAGGAATGTCATTGGTGCTTCCTAAATCAATAGCGTTATTTACCCAACCAAAAGTTAGTTCATTGCCATTTTCACCATACTTGGGTGCCTTGATATACCCCTTAACAGAAAATGGAAACATTTCGGTAACTCCATATTGATTGATACCGACTTTGTCCATCTGATACTCGCCGTTTGCAGTAACTAATGTTAGGTAGGGGTAATCCGGTCTGGACAGTGCAAGATCAAGTTCCTGTTCAGCTGTTTTCTTAGAGATATTTTGAACAACGAATTTAAGGGTAGCTGTTCCATTAGGAACATTCTTATAAAAGGGTACATAAATTTTACCCATATAGGTACCATTCTCTTTTGTCCGAATGACCGTTTCCGATACGATATCATCGGTAAAGTACAATTGTGCTTTAAGTGTCGAAAGTGCGATTTCGGTGTCAGCAACCTGTACGGTAAATTCCAAGCTATCTCCAAACGATGCCGTTTGATGCTCAGATTGGACCGTCAGCGTAGGGTTGCCCACAAAATACGTGTAAGTATCCTCTTTTTTACAGGAAGTCAATACGATCGATAGAGCGATAATCGATCCCAGACTTTTTGCTATCATTCTTTTCATGGCAGTTCAGATTTATTTAGACCAGCGGTAAGATACAACGGCTTTAGCAGGCACTTCGTAGCTAAAATGATGTTGACTGTCGCTCAATGTAATTTTTTGATTATCATTGGAGTTGTTCAGTAATACAACTGCATAGGAACCATCGGTATTTTGAAAGGCTGCATGTTCCAAGCCCTGTATGCTATAACCCGAGGTGCCGATACGTGTTGCGCCTGGTTTTACGACCGATGACAAATGGCCGACAATATAATAATGTGAATTACGGGTAATCGATTTGTAGTTGGATTTTTGGATGTCGACTGCACCGTAACACGTTTGACAGCCGCCATCACGGTTAGGTCCCTTGTCCGAATCCAGCATCAGGTTCCAGACAATTACGCCTCGACTCCAATTGTTAACCGTGCCGAGAGCCACTTCGGACATATCTTCCATCAATCTTTTCGACAGGTCTCTTCCTTCGTTCCATTCTCCGATAGAGGTTTCCGTAAATACAAGTTCTTTATCGGGATTTTGTGCGTGTATATCCAAGAGTTCTTCCTTATTGCCACCATAATTATGGTATGCCGCTCCTGCTATATAAGCTGCAGCTGCGGGGTCGTTGTAGATCTTGATTGGATAATCTTCCTGATCGGCGATATTATCGTAATTGTAGTTGTGGTCAAAGACATAAATCTTAGTACCCAAATTTGCTTGCTGGAGCTGTGGCCCTAGAGCTTCCTTGATAAAAGCCTGTTGCTCTTGCCAAGTCATATACAAGGATGCGGAGTTGCCTCTATTCAACGGCTCGTTTTGTGGCGTTATAGCAGACACATGGATACCTTCTTCTTTAAAAGCCTGTAGCCATTTTACAAAGTACCAGGCATAATCCTCGTAATGATTTGGATTCAGTTGTCCGCTGGTCCACGAATCATAAGGTTGCAGGTCCGTTAGGTTGTTGACTTTCATCCATTTTGGGGGTGTCCATGGCGATCCCATAATCTTGATATTGGGATTTATAGCTAGTATTTCCTTTAAGATAGGGATGACATAGTCCTTTTCCTCCGATTGAAGACCAAAATTCTCCCTTCCAGGAGTATCCCAACAGGTATATTCGCTGAGGGAAAAGTCCGAACAACCGATCGCAATACGGATATAGCTCATCCCCATACCATCTTTATCGGAAAATGTTTCCTGCAAAAATTTCGTACGGTCACTTTTGTCCATTTTCATGAGGTTGTAGCAGGTCGAACCTGTAATAGCCGCACCAAAGCCATCCATCGTCTGAAACTTTGTATTTGGCTCGAGCGTGATGGTATTGGGTGACATATTCGATTTGGTACTGAAGTCTACATAGGTTTTGTAGAAATCATACGAACGGGTATTTGTCGTCACATACAAAGTCACATCCCCGCTCGTCTTTGTGTCCGTCCCCGATGATGGAGTATAGCTGTCGCGATTGCAAGCTGCTGTCGCCAGCAAGCACGATATAAATAATGCGTAGGTCATATTTTTATTTTTTACGGTTTTCATAATACTCAAGAGTTCTATATGTTAATATCCAGGATTTTGAATCAAGTTCGGATTCTGATCAATGGCAGATTGTGGTATAGGCAGTCGATACGAATTTTGTGTGAAAGGGTAGATTTGCGCCTTTCGACCACTATCTTTCGCATAGACGGCATTCATAACTTCCTCCACTTTATCCAAACGAACTAGATCAAACCAACGTTGCCCCTCAAACGCCAGCTCAAGTCGTCTTTCTTTCAATAGAGCCTCTACCATAGCCCCCTTATTGGTCCTTGTGGCATTGGGCAATACTGGCAGATCGACGCGGTCGCGCACACGATCAATGATCTTCGCTGCTTCTTCTAGATTCATGGCAGGCCCCACAATTAAGGCTTCTGCTTTTAGTAACAATATGTCAGCATAGCGAAGCTTAATGATGCTATTGAAAGCCGAGCGCAGTTTGAACATAAACGGATAATTGGCGGCAGGGTAGTAGTTGGACCATCCGGCAACATAGTAGACGATGGATTCGTTGAAGCGGATTTGGTCGTTTTCATTTTGGAATGTCTGGATAATATCACGAGAAGGTGTTACCCATTTTGCCCACGTAAATTGTGTGTTATAGTTAGAAAGATCTCTTCCAAACATCCATGTTGCCCAATTACCGCTTCCAGGTGGAAAGTGGGCCTCTAGAATAGATTCTACAGTATTTCGCACCTTAGCATCCGTGTTAGTGGCATTTGTGCCAAATAGATCATTAAAGTCGTCGACTAAGTCAAATCCATCTGCGGCAAGTTCGTCCGCATATTGAATAACCTTGCCATAATCCCGTAACGGTTTTTCAGCATATACTTTAGCAAGCAATGCTTTAGCGACCGATTTAGAAAATAGTGTTTTATTATCCGGAGCGTTATCTGGTGCATATGGCAAAGCCTCGGTGCAGTCTTTTATAATTTGCTCATAGGCTTCAACTTCAGTGGCCTGTTTCGGAAAATAATCATCGTATACATCCTCGATATTTTCGGCTGTAATATCATCAGCAACCGTGGTTACTACGGGAATAGCACCAAAAATGCGTACCATATCGAACATAACCAATGCGCGGAAAATCTTCCCTTGTGCTTTGATGGCATTGATCTCACTTGGCGAAAGTGAATTGTCGGCAACGCTATCGACATATACGATCAATCGATTAGCTCTACCCATATCTTCCAGATAGCGTCGCCAATCCCGATTGATCACGGAGTTGGAACCTTCGATAGAATTGTTTTCAAAGGGTAATACTTCAGCACCAGTAGTTCCGGCATAAGCATTGTCTGCATGCGACTCGGCGATGAGTAGTAGATCGACATGCCAATGTTCCTGCCTATCGCGCATCTGTTGGTATAAGAAAGTTAGGTAGTTTTCGACCGTTACCCGATCTTTGAATACGATCTCTCTTCCCGCCTCGTTGACCCCTTCTGTAACATCGGAATAGGTGTCCAAAGGATCTCGAATGAGCGAACAGGAAGTTGCGATCAGACTCGTTAGTCCAACCAGTATCAGTAATGTATTGAAAGTTTTCATAATGTACATAGCTTAAAATCCAAGATTAATTCCGACGACAAAAGATCGACTATGGGGATAGGTACCCCAATCTATTCCTTGCACGGCTCCATTGTTTCCCCACTGGTTGACTTCCGGATCCATACCTGTATACTTCGTGAACGTTAATAGGTTGCTTGCCGAGAAATAAGGCTGTATTTTGGTCACGCCCAGTCTCTTCAGTTTTTCTACTGAAAAATTGTAGGCTAAAGAGATATTTTTTAATCTTAAATAGCTACCATCTTCCACAAAATAAGTAGAGTTCCGCATAATAAAGTTGGCTTTAGGAACATCCGTGATTTGTCCGGGTATTTGCCACCTATCCAATACGCGGGTCGTTTGATTCTTCCCGTCGTACATCCCTTCGGTTTCCATCCGGCTAGCATTGAAGATATCGTTTCCTTGGCTACCTTGAATGAAGATGCTCAGATCAAAGTTTTTCCATGAAAAGTTATTGGTCATTCCGTAGGTGAATGCCGGATTAGGATCCCCGATATAGGTGCGATCCGAAGAAGAAATGATTCCGTCCTCGTTCATATCCCTATACATTAGTTCACCGGTCTCTGGATTTACACCATCACTGATGTAGCCAAAGAAACCACCCAATGGACGCCCGGGTTCATTACGCACGACAGGGTCATTTACTGTCTCGCTCGTCACTGCGGTAGAGTAGATTTTTTGTAAGACCAGTTTGTCAAATCTATTGCGGTTGAAAGACATATTGAACTCCGTATCCCAGATGAAATTGTCCGTTAAGTTTTTGGAACTAATCGCAAATTCAAAACCCCTGTTGCTCATTTCACCTTCATTGCGGGCGATACTCGAAGCGGTGTTCCCCTCGGGAATACTGACATACATGAGCATGTCTGTTGTTTTTTTGTAATAGTAGTCCATAGCGACTGTCAATCGATTATTGAATGTTGTTAAATCTATACCGACATTCGACTGTGTGGTTGTTTCCCATTTCAGATCACGTGTACGGAGATTACTTGGACTGATACTAGGTACAGCGTCTGCTTTTCCCTCTTCGTACCAGGGAATACGACTAATCGAATACCGTTGTAAGAAAGCATAATCTCCAATACCTGACTGATTACCCGTTTGTCCCCAGCCGCCCCGAATTTTTAGGTCGTTGATCCATTGTACATCTTGCATAAACGATTCAGAAGAAATACGCCAGGCTGCTGATAGGGAAGGGAAATATCCCCAACGTAGATCAGGATGAATCTTGGAAGAGCCATCAGCACGTAAATTGGCTGTCAACAGATACCTGCTATCAAAATTGTACATGGCGCGGGCGAAATAGGACATAATACCCCATTCGGAAGCCCCTGACCCCGTGCCATCCCAAGAAATCCTGTTGGCCGCATTTAAGGTTTGGATAAGATCATTTCGGTAATGAGAGCCATAGATGTAGTTGTTGGTATATTTCGAATCCGTCCAAGAGCTACCGACCATAGTCTCCAAATTGTGCCGATCAAAGGTAGTCCTATAAGTCAGCACATTATCCCAGGTCAGTACCGTATTCATATTCCGTGTATCCGACCCTTCGCCATATTGATTACGGCCCCATGCGGTAGCGATAGGGTCCAAAAATGTAGTATTCAAGGCATTCCTTCGGTCTAAGGCAAAGGATGATTTTAAATTCAAGTTCGGAAGAAAAGTAATTAAGGCACTCCCTGCTGCCAGTAGCCTATTCTCCCTATACTTATTGTTGGCGCTACGTGCGAGATTTTCCAGTGGGCTGGTGATATTCGATACGCCAAAAAAGTTGTTGTAATACTGACTGGGATTGCTTTCATTCCATATCGGCGCATAGGTAGGTGTGTTCACGACCGATAATACAACGCCACCCCGATTCGCACCTGTTCCGGTAGAAATCCCATTATTGTTGTAATCTGAATAGTTGATGTTGGCATTTACCGTTAACCAAGGCCTTACTTTATTTTCAATGTTTGCCCGGAAATTATATCTCTTGAAGAATGCCGCATTTAGCACACCTTTTTCATTGATATATCCTCCCGATAGATAGTATTTGAGTTTTTCAGTGCCATCAGATATGGATAGTTGATAATTTTCGAGCCTTCCTGTTCGGTAGGCTTCCTTGAACCAGTCGGTTTGATCGGTTAAACTTTCGGGCAGATTGATCATCCCGATTTCTTTTTGTAGTTCCCGATATTGTTCGGTATTCAGCACTTGGAATGAGTTGTCCACGATATTGTGTGTAAGCTGTCCATTCAAGCTTATCTTGGCATCACCTGTCGTGCCCGATTTTGTAGTAATCAGGACCACCCCGTTTGCAGCTCTCGATCCGTATATAGCTGCTGAAGAAGCATCTTTTAAAATCTGGATATCCGCGATATCGTTGGGGGATAAGAACTTAATGTTATCCACGGGAACACCGTCTACAACATACAAAGGGTCATTGCTACCATTAAAAGAGGTTGTTCCCCGAATACGGATAGACATTTCTCCTCCGGGGGTACCGCTAGGCTGCATGACCGATACACCGGCTGCTCTGCCTTGCAACGCCTGACCTACATTTACAATAGGGCGTTGATCCAAGTCTTCTGTAGAGACAGAGGATATGGCGGTAGTGACATCTCCACGTCTTACGGTGCCATAGCCTATTACAATCACATCCTCCAGTACATTTTCTGTTGGTAACAGTTCAACGTTCAGCGGGCCTGCTCCTGCCTGCGCTTCTAGGGAGGCATAGCCTAGGTACTGAAAAATCAGCGTGGCATCTGGTGGAACAGACAGGTTGAAGCGTCCATCCACATCGGTTGTTGTGCCATTAGTCGTTCCTTTTTGATATACAGACACCCCTATTAAAGGTTCTTGTGTCCTTGCATCCACTACGCGTCCGTTAATGGGATTAGTAGACTGTGCTGACAAATGAAAGCTGACGATCATTAGCCAAGCAACGATGAGATACAGTTTGTTTTTAAATGTTAAAAAAATCATAGAACTAGTAGAGTTAGTTTATAAAAGAATTGATTAGCGTGTCTTTTCCTGAGTGATAGTCTATCTAGCAGGAATAGCATAAGTCAAAGCTACCTTTAGCTTTCATCAATTACTACAGTAGGTCTTTAAAAAGTACTGTTGTGTAAATGTAATAAACTGATAATCAGTTATTATGTTTGCGATGTATGCGCCAAAAAGTACTGGAAAAATAGAATTATTGTAAAAAGTTAGCGTTCGAGAACCGCAATTTGTTTAACTCGGTCTTCAAATTCAGCTCGTGAAACAGCGGATTTGTTACGAACTTTAGTCCGGTAGTTGTAGACGGTTCGCAGGGAGTAACGTAAAAAGCTAGCGATTTTCACACTATCGTCTATGCCCAATCGGATAAGGGCAAAGATACGTAACTCGGTATTGAGTAATTCTCCTTTTTTGGGATATATTTGTTCATCGCTTTTTAGTAAGCTATTGAAATCTTCTACAAAAGAGGGGTAGAGATTAAGGAATATACTATCAAAGTTGTGGTATAGTTCGATGACTTCTTGTTCAACAACTGTCGTCGATTTCAGTTGGTCGATCAAGGCTGGAATTTGATTGTTAGAAGCCTTTTTCAATAAAACCTTTCGGATATTGTCCATTTTTTCGATGTATGACGAGCACATGTCGAAGAACTGTGCGATGTACTCTTCTTTGATATGGTTGGCTTCGGACAGATCGATGTTGCTCCTATTGATTTGTTGGTTTAGATCAATGAGCTGGTTATTGGTCGCCGAAAGCTCCTGTTTTATTTTATTTAGCCTTTTTACTTGTTTGTAAATGATGGCCATACCTATAATTAAAATCAGCGACAAGATGCTGATCAGATAAAGGTTGAGGATAAGCTTTTTGTTATGATTGCTGATTTGTTTCTGATAAGCTGCATTTATAATAGGGTAGAAGGATGTTCCCTCGATGATCCGATACCGTACATTACAGAACATTGCGTCATCAATTGCTTTCTCGATCAAGCGGAAGGCGCGGTCTACATCCCCCAGCTCATAATAAGTAAGAGCCAGGTCTTGCAGCGACGCATTATCTTTATTTGCCAATTCCATGTCAGCACATGCGGAGAGCATATAATAATATTTCTGTAAATCGACATTTCCCTCCTGCCGGTAGATCAGCCCTAAGAAATAAGTAATAATGGCCTTTTGTTCTAGGTCAGTGCCGTTTTCTTTTAATAAGACGGTCAATAATTCCTTAGCTTGGGGTCTATCTCCTGAGAAAAGTACTTTCGTAGCATAAGATAAGCGGTATGCTAGGGACGTGCTATCTAGTACGGTTAATAGCGAGTCCCGATACTCCTCGCTTTTTTGATAGAAGGATGCATTGTTGTTGCTTTGCCCGTAGTGGCTGTAAAAAGAACTGTAGGTATCGAAATATTTGGCTAGGAGACCGGATGGAAGAGCATGCCTTGAAATCGTGTTTAATAGATCGCGCGATTCGATATAGCGGCCGATCGTTGAATATACGCCCACAAGATCAAGATTTATCGTAATCTGGATGGAATCGGACAGTGAAGAAGCGATATCTTTACATTTGGTGATATAATTTAAGGCCGAATCACTTTGGAACTTTTTATATACTTGGAAGAGTTCGTAGTTCTTGTTAAAATATTTCGTTCTATCCGAAAGGTTGCGTTGTGCCTCCTCTTTTATTTTCTTAATGGCATCTTCTCTTTTTTTGTGGTAATAGTCTTCGTTTTGAAGGAGTTCATCCAAGTGTTTTTCAACATCTTGTATATTTTGTCGGTTTTGGGCAATAACCAAAAACATAATAGAGAACTGGCAAATAAGGAGTAAATACTTTAGCATAATTTGGTGGTTCGTCCATGTAAATATCGCAATTTTTTAGGAAGTAATAACTAGGGTGTGGTAATTATTTAGTCTCCCTATACGTATCTATATTAATCGTACGATGGTTCTTTCTACGATTTCAGGCTTTATTGTAATATTGCTTCCGAAATGCTTCAGGCGTTAAACCCACATGTTTTTTAAAGAATTTGATGAAATAGGAGGGATCAAAGAAATTCAAGTTCAATGCAATGGTTGAGATAGAAAGGTCAAAGTTTACCAATAGCCGTTTAGCTTCTAATAGCACTCTTTTTCTGATTAATTGGCCTGCAGATGTATTCACGTGCTCTTGACAAACAAAATTCAAGTGGTTAGATGTTACATGTAGCATAGCGGCATAATCCTTGGGTAATCGTAGTTCTCGAAAATGCTCTTCAATGAGTTCCAAAAATTTCATTACTAGTGTCGAATTGTGGTTGCTGCGGTTGTAGACAATATAGTCACGATCTATATTTCGTTCGGCTAGCACAAAAAGTTGTAATAAATGAGCCGCTATCAATAGGGGAGAGGTTATATCATCCGATGATTCCACTTCTTTTAGCATTGCTTCAAACAACTTTATAACCTTGGATCGAAATATGCCCTTTATTGTCAGGACTTGATTGGAGGAAAACAGGTTGAAGAAAGGAAAATTATCGAGAATATGAGAACTGATAGACAGTTGGTCGAAAAAAGTAGATGAAAAATTGATCACATAACCGTCCACCTCGCCATCAAAGAGCCACTGATGGGTCTGGTTAGGACGCATAAAATAAATAAGGCCTTCTTCGATAGGATAAGTTTCAAAATCCAGAATATGCTGACCGTTACCTTTCGTAAAATAGACCAAATGGTAGAACGTATGCTTATGCACACTTTGCATATGCGGATTGTTTTTCAAATATCCATGAAACCGATCGATGTTGAAGAGATCTTGGGATACCTTTTTAGTAACGAGGTTGCAAATGTCATATATAGGGTAATTACGCTCCATTTTATAAATTCCGTATTCGATTTTTCGCCATAAGGACTAAGATAGCTATCTTTTTTAAAACATCTTTTATTAGCCGAAAGAATAGGTAAATAATACCATCAAATAAGTGGGTTGTACAGTGATATAACCATTATTTACCCGTATTTTTGTATATAGATTAACGGATAAATACAGCATCGTTGGCCGATGAAATTTATCGTAGATCGGAAATGAATAAGAGAAGAGGGGTAGATTAAAAGGAGAGTAAAAGATGGAAAATAACGATATTATAATCCCTAGTGAATTTCAGAGTGCCCTTAAAGGGAAATGTCCTCGCTGTCGGACAGGAGATATGTTTGAAGGGCCATTATTAAGCTTTGGTCCAAAGAAGATGAGGAGAACCTGTCCATGTTGCGATCTGAAGTATGAAAAGGAACCCGGATATTTTTATGTTGCCATGTATGTAAGCTATGTTTTTGTTGTGGCACAATTGGTGACCGCTTGTGTCGGAACATATATATTGACGAGGAATATGGAGTCGCCGTGGTTATATTTAATTGTAGCGGTCACTACAACCATTTTATTCGCTCCATTTAACTACCGATATTCACGTATCGTCCTGTTGTATTGGTTGACACCACAGTTCAAGTTCAAGCCGGAATGGTTTAAACGCTGTATGGAAAAAGTGAGTTAGGAGATATATTATTTTGTATATTTAGGTCATGAAAGTAGCCTTTTTTTCTAGCCAACCATACGATAAGAAATTCTTTGAAAAGGAAAATACCTCCCAAAAGTTTGAATTTAGTTTTTATGATACGCATTTAGGTCCGCATATTGTTCAAGCGGTAGAAAATGTTGATGCAGTATGTGTCTTTGTTAATGATCGCGTCAATAGAGAAGTTATACAAACTTTAGCGGAAAAAGGAGTTCAGATTGTCGCGTTGAGATGTGCGGGATTTAATAATGTGGATCTCGCTGCCGCCAAAGAATTTGGGGTCGCTGTATGTCGTGTGCCGGCCTATTCTCCTGAAGCGGTCGCAGAACATACGATGGCTATTCTACTGACCCTCAACCGTAAGACACACAAAGCCTATAATCGTGTACGAGAACAGAATTTTTCCTTAAATGGTTTATTGGGATTCAATTTGCATGGACGTACTATTGGAGTCGTAGGAACAGGGAAAATAGGTAAATCGTTTACTCATATTGCTCTAGGATTTGGTTGCCAAATAATAGCTTATGATATCTATGAAGATCCTGATTTGATTCGTAAAGGAGTACAATATGTATCCTTGGAACATTTGTATCGTCAAGCCGATATTATTTCTTTGCATTGTCCGCTCACACTTGAGAACAAGCACATGATCAATGCGCAGACTTTGTCTACAATGAAAGAAGGTGTCGTAATTGTAAATACCAGTCGTGGTGCACTGATAGATACTGCGGCAGCCATTGAAGCGCTCAAAAGGCGTAAGTTGGGAGGGCTAGCTATCGATGTATATGAACAGGAAGAAAAGATATTCTTTAAGGATTTGAGTGAAGACATCATCGAAGATGATACACTACAAAGATTGATGAGTTTTCCAAATGTATTAATTACGGCACACCAGGCATTTTTTACGGATGAGGCAATGACACAGATCGCTAAGGTCACCCTGCAGAATATTGAAGAAATCGTATTGGATCAACCTCTGTCCAACGCTAATGCATTGCTGACGGAGTAGGAGGACTACAAGGTTGCATTTTTAATGCTTTGGTATGCTGCGTACACTCGGCGTGACGGAGTCTTTTTACTTTTCTGGTAAAGCAACAATCATTTAGTTGTTTTTGTGACCTAAATAAAAACTGTAGGGTCTGTTGTAGTATTGTATTCTTCGTTCTATCAGCCGGCCGCCTCTTCTTTTTGAACTATCGCAAATTTTGTGACAGTTTTATAGTGTTGTGAATTGCTTTCGTCCTTTGGTTTACTGATATTTACAACAACCACGCTAGATGAATGGAGAGAGGTGGATATACCATTTAAACTGTCCCCTCTTCACCACTTCAAAGTGTCCCCTCAGAGTTGAGGTTTGAAAAGAACAAAAAGTTGTTGTGCAGATCGGTTCCTTAGATGGATATTTTTTGTCCGGTTTAACAACTATTATTTCTACAAAAATACATTTTCTGGATTAGTTTTTTTTCTCCTTAGTGATTCTCCAAACAATTCAACCCTTACTGAGTGGTGGACAATTCGGT